>Ga0315336_1000399_pt1 | contig 127386 bp, 100 predicted proteins | sample ASW5metaG_FD_204512 | JGI IMG/M metagenome (GOLD analysis project Ga0315336, IMG submission 204512) | Ammonia-oxidizing marine archaeal communities from Monterey Bay, California, United States - ASW #5 | ecosystem: Environmental > Aquatic > Marine > Intertidal zone | place: USA: California... | reverse complement strand
ACATCAAAAGCCACAACGCCGATCCCAAGCCTTTCGCCTGGACCAAAACCGCCGACCAAATCCTCGCCTCCCTCGCCCGCTTCTGTAAGCGAACTTTAGAGACAGGACACTAGCAAACTGTTCACTCGGCTCGGTCGGCGAACGGCTCGTCGCAGCAAGGTCATCGACGTCAGTCAGGGCTTCCGCGAAATGGGGAAGCTCGGAAGCGAAGAGGCCTAGCGCTGAGCGTCCTTCGCCGGATCGTAATCCGGATTCTCGGTCGGCATCTGGGCGCCGACGTCTGCTCTCCAGGCCGTGAGCATCGCCCTGAGCTCGGTGACCTTGTCGGGCTTCTCGGCGGCGAGGTCCTTCTTCTCTCCGATGTCCTCAGCAAGGTTATAGAGCTCAACGCGATCGTCTTCGAAAAACTCAACTAGACGCCAGTCTCCCGCGCGTATCGCGGAGTGCGGCGTCGCGCCTTGGCTGTGATAGTGCGGGTAGTGCCAGTAGAGCGCCTCGCGATCGAACGCCGCCTCGGCGTCGCGCAAAAGCGGAACCAAGCTCTTTCCGTCGACCTTTGCGTTGTGCGCCGGGTCGCCTTCGACGCCCGCGATCTCGAGTATCGTCGGATAGAAATCGACTGTGATGATCGGCTCTTCGCTGACCGCGCCCGCTCCGGTGACGCCCGGCCAATACGCCAAACCTGGAGTCCGCACGCCGCCTTCGTAGGACGAACCCTTGCCTTCTCGCAGCGGGCGGTTCTCGGTCGGACGGCCCGTGCCGTCGCGGTCGAGGCCGCCGTTGTCTCCGGTGAAGAGGATCACGGTGTTGTCGGCAATGCCCATCTCTTCGAGCTTGGCGCGAACCAGCCCGACGCCGCGGTCGACGCTGGTCGTCATCGAGGCGTAGACGGGGTCGGTGTGGAGCATGCCCTCTTTGACCAGCGGCTCGTAGTGCGCGATGTCCTCTTCCTTTGCCTGGATCGGCGTGTGGACGGAGTAGAACGGGAAGTAGAGTAGGAAGGGCTCGTCGCCGAATTTCTCAATCAGACTTGCGGCCTCGGCCGAGAGTCGATCTGTGAGGTAGTCGCCGTCTTTGCCGCCCGGCGGGAGCGGGCCGATGCCGCGTGTCGTCTGCTTGGGATGCTCGTAGGGATGGAAGTAGCTGCCGGGAGCGCCCCACTCGTTGCCGCCGACGTTGAACTCGAAGCCGTGTTTCTCCGGCACGTAGTCGCCCATGTCGGGGTCGCCGTTGGGCATCAAGTGCCACTTGCCCACCATGGCGGTGCGGTAGCCGTCGGCGCGGAGCGCCTCGGCGATGGTCGTTTGGCGCGCCTCGATCTTCATCGTCCAATCAGGAACGCGGAGTTTGGCGAACGGACGCTGGTGGCCGCGAATCCAGTCTGTGACGTGCGTACGGCCTGGATACTTGCCGGTCATCATGGCGGCGCGGGTCGGAGAGCACACCGTGCAAGCGGCGTAGCTGGTCGAGAAGCGCATTCCGTCGGCTGCGAGGCGATCTATGTTGGGCGTTTCGTAGAGATCGCTGCCGAAGACGCCGCCGTCGCTCCAGCCAAGATCGTCGACGAGGAAGACTACGAAATTCGGTCTTTTGGCTGGCTCAGGCGCCTCGGGAGGCGTCGAGCAAGCGAGCGAGAGTAGAGCGGCGAGAACGAGCAGGCGGTGCATGGGCCACATTGTAGGCCCTGGCGCGGAAGAAAGAAACGCCCGCGGAGGGGAGCCGCGGGCGGGAGGTCAGGGTTGTTAAGGGGTTATGAGATTTCGTCTGTTTTCGTCTTTCACTCTGTACGGCGCAGAAAAGGGCAAAACAGGGTCATTGAATTCTCATGTCATCGCTCGACCGAGCCGCGAAACTCCAGCTCTTGGATTCTGTGTCGGTGGGGGCGTGCCCCGCTTCGCGGCTTGGGTGGGACGGGAGGCGTTGGCGGCGATCGCTCAGGCGCCGCGGACCTAGGCCAGCTCGCCCTTCTTGTGGCGGTCCTGGATGTAGTCGCAGGCGCGGGCGGTGATTGCCATCATCGTCAGGGTTGGATTCTGGCAGGCGATGCTGGTCCAGGCGGCGCCGTCCGTCACGAATAGATTCTTCACGTCGTGGGCTTGCCCGTAGCCGTTTAGCACGCCCTTCTTGGGGTCTTCGCTCATTCGGGCGGTGCCGACTTCGTGGATGCAGAAGCCGGGTACTGAGACGCTGCCGGTAAGGCGAACATTCTTGTGACCCGTGGCTTCGAGCATCTCGGCAGCTTGCTCGCGCGAGTCATTCCACAACCTCAGATCGTTGTCGCCCCAACTCATCTGGATGTCGAGCGTCGGAACGCCCCAGGCGTCCTTCTTGTCGTGGTTGAGCCGCACGTGGTTCTCATAGCGCGGCAAGGACTCGCACCAGGCTGTAATGCCGGTGCGCCACTGACCCGTCTCGCGCACCGCCTTCTTGAAGGTCGATCCGAAACCGGGAGCACGCATGTTGAACCCGTCGTTGCTACGGCCTTGGTAGCCGTAGCCGCGGATAAAGCCGTTGGTGTGGGCGCGATCCACATTACGGAAGCGCGGCACATAGATGCCGGTTGGACGGCGCGGGGCTCCGTACCACGGTTTGGAGGGCAGGTTTTCAAGCGTGCCCGCCGCACCGCCCTGATAGATGTGATCCATCAGGTACCGGCCGAGCGTGCCGCTTGAGTTGACCAGCTCGCCGTTCTCGGAGTTCATCAAGATACGTGTCGACTCAAGCGTCGAGGCGCACATCACGACAACCTTGGCGCGCAACTCGCGGGCGGCGCGGGTGGTGCGGTCGATGTAGGCGACGCCGGAGGCGAGCCCCGTGTTTGCGTCTTTGACGACGTGGCTGACGACGGCGTCGGTGACCACGGTCAGATTACCGGTCTTTTCGGCTGCGGCCAGCGTCGTGAACGGGCTGGCGTAGTAGGACTCGGTTACGCAGCCCTGCTCACAGGGGCCGCAGTAGTGGCAGGCGGAGCGTCCGTTGTGATTGCGCGTGATGATCGACGTACGCCCCATCGTCACCACTCGGCCCATCTTCGCCTTGGCGCGCTCACGAAAGAGCTTCTCGCCGCAGCGAAACCCCATCCCAGGCAGAAACAGCGAGTCCGGAAGCTGGGAGAGCCCTTCTTCGAGCCCCGAGATGCCGATGAACTTTTCAACTGTTTCGTAGTAAGGGACGAGATCGCTGTAGGAGATTGGCCAGTCGATGCCGTAGCCGTCGCGACTGGCGGCTTTGAAGTCGATATCGCCGTGACGGTAGCTCTGGCGTCCCCAGGTGAGCGAGCGTCCGCCGAGCACGCGGCAGCGAATCCAACGAAACGGCTTCTCTTCCGGAGTGGTGTAAGGGTTCTCGACGTCGTTGACGAACCACTTGTAGTTGGGCTCGCGACAGGCGTAGCACAGCCCTTGTATGGGGCGATTTCGCATGACCTCGGGCGATTTCGGGTTCGAGCCCATGCGGTATTCGTGCTGATAGGGTTGGTCGTGTTCGGTGAAGTCGGCTGAGCTGACGGGCGGGCCTGCCTCGAGCACCGCGACCTCCATCCCGGCTTCGGTGAGTTGTTTCGCGGCCCAGCCGCCGGTGGCGCCGGAGCCTACTACAACGGCGTCGAAAACTTCGCGATCACGGACGATGGCTTGCAGCACGTTCATCAGGATAGCATCGCGGTTCGGCGCCGTCGGCTTCCTCTCTTCTCGGCCCTCTTACCGTTCTCGGCGCCCCTCGTTAAGTCCTCATCCAGCGATGAATCGGAGACGATCCTGGACGAACGTGGCATTCCGGTGCGGCGCAAGCGACAATAGGGGACGCCATGCGGACTACGAGCCCGTCTCCTCGCTTTCTTCTCTCCTTTGGCTGCGCCGCTTTGGCCCTTCTCGCCGCGACGCAACCCGCTGAGGCCTACGTCGGCCCCGGCGCGGGATTCGCTTTTGTGGGCTCGTTCGTCAGCATCGCGGCGGCTCTGTTTCTCGGAGCGATGTCGCTGCTGATCTGGCCGTTCCGAGCGGCTTGGCGATCCATACGCGGGGCGCAGGGCTACAAGAAGGCGAAGGTCAAGAAGGTCATTTTCCTCGGGCTTGACGGTTTGGAGCCGACGCTGGTCGAGCGTTATCTCTCCGAAGGGAAGATGCCGAACCTGGCCAAGCTCAAAGACCAGGGAAGCTACTCGCGGTTGCGCACGACGTTTCCGCCCTTGTCTCCAGTGGCCTGGTCGACATTCGCCACCGGCTCGAACCCCGGCAAGCACAACCTCTTCGACTTCCTCAATCGCAGCTTGAAGAACTACCTGCCCGAGCTGAGCTCATCGCGAGTCAATCCGCCGTCGCGTGTGTGGAAGCTGGGCCCATGGAGAATCCCGCTCAGCAGCCCGACAATCGAGATGCGGCGCAAGAGCCGCACCTTCTGGAGCATCCTCGGCGACCACCGCGTCGGCACCACCATCTTGCGCGTGCCGATCACTTTCCCGCCTGAGAAGTTCGACGGGAAGTTGCTCTCGGCGATGTGCACGCCGGACCTGTTGGGCACCCAAGGCAGCTTCCAGGAATTCACGACGAAAACGGACGAGGTCGACTTTGAAGCCGGCTATCGCAGGCCGTTGACGAAAGACGGCAAGTCTTGGACGGGCGAGGTTCTCGGGCCCGAAAACACCTTGCGCGAGGACGGCGAGGCAATCAAGATTCCCTTCCGGCTGACGCCCAACGGCACGCCCGGTCATGCTGCGCTGGAGATCGACGGCGAGCGCTTGGATCTTCGACCTGACGCTAACTCTCCGTGGGTACGGCTCAAGTTTCGCGCCGGGCTGGGCATCAAGGTGCAAGGCATCGCGCAATTCCGGATTGTTTCGACCGAGCCCGACGTCTCGCTGTATCTGACGCCGATCTCGATCGATCCCGAGAACCCGGCTCTGCCGATTTCGCACCCGACCTACTACGCCACTTATCTTGCCAAGCTGCTCGGCGATTACTCGACGCTTGGGCTCGCGGAGGATACCTGGGCGCTTAACGAACGCGTAATCGACGAGGACGCTTTTCTGGAGCAGGCCTACTCGATCTGCGACGAGCGCGAGAAGATGTTTTTCTCGGCTCTTGACCGGACGCGCCGTGGGCTTGTCACCTGTGTCTTCGACACGTCGGACCGCGTGCAGCACATGTTCTTCCGCTACCTCGAAGAGAACCACCCGGCGCACGCGGCCAACGGCAACGGCTTGCCGAAGTACGCCAACGCCATCGAGGATCTCTACAAGCGAATGGACGACATCGTCGGCCGCACCTTCGATCATGTCGATGAGGACACCGCCCTGTTTGTGCTCTCCGACCACGGCTTCAAGTCTTTCCAGCGCGGAGTGAATATCAACGCCTGGCTTCTAGAGAATGGATACCTGCATCTCAAGGACGAGCCCGGCGCCGCGGATAAGACGTACTTACGCGGCATCGACTGGGGCCGCACTCGCGCCTACTCCTTCGGCTTGGCCGGGATGTATCTCAACGTCAAGGGACGCGAGGGTGAGGGAGCCGTCGAGCCCGCCGATGCGCCGGCGCTGATGCAGGAGATCGCCGACAAGCTTACGGGCTTGGTTGACGAAGAACGGGGCGTTGTCGGTATCAGCAAGGCTTATCCCAAGAGCGAATGTTACAGCGGCCCCTACACACGCGCCGCTCCCGACATCGTCGTCGGATACAACGAAGGCTATCGCGTCGGCTGGGATACGGCCATCGGCAAGATGGGAAAGTCGGTCTTCGAGGACAACACGAAGGCCTGGAGCGGCGACCATTCGATGGACCCGCCGATGATTCCGGGCGTGCTCTTCTGCAATCGCGAATTCTCGTCTGAAGATCCAGGGATCGAGGACATGGCTCCGACGGCGCTGTCGTTATTTGGGTTCGATCGTCCGGCGTTCATGGACGGGCGCGACATCGGTTTGAAGCTGAAGGCTTAGTTGCGGCCGGCGCCGCCGACCCTGACAGAGCATCGCTCGGTTGCACAACGGCTGCGGCGACTTGCGAGGGTGAGATTGAGGCCCGGACGGTCGTGGATCCTGCCAGCGGCTCGCTGATACCATGCCTCAACCGCGGCTCTCGCCTGCGGCTCCGTAGGGTAGGTGATCCGTCCGGCGCTCCTGACGGTTGAGGCTCATTCCGCCGATAGCTCTGGAGGAATGACGCATAGCGCCGCCGCCCCAGCCGTATCTGAACCGCTGTCGTCTCCGCCGATGCCGGCTTGGACGGGAGTTCGTGGTTTTGTCGATCTGCACTCGCATGCGCTTCACGCGCTTGACGACGGCCCCGCCTCACTTGAGGAATCCGTCGCGTTGGCCGCAGCGGCCTGGCGGGCTGGAACCGCCGCTCTGATCGCTACGCCGCACCTGAGCTTCCGCCACGCCTACGACGTCCACAAGGCTCGCCGCCGCATGGCCGAGCTTGAAGGGCGACTGCCCGCCGGGATGAGCTTGTTTCGCGGTTGCGAGCTCGAGCTTAACGATGCTGCTCTGCGTGCGTTCCGCTCCGATCCACGCGCTTACAGCATTAACGGATCGCGAAGGATGCTGGTCGAGCTGCCGCCGCGCGCCTTCCTGCCGAGTGTGGAGCGCGCCCTCCTCGCTTTGCTCGATGAAGGGTTCCAGCCGATCGTGGCGCATCCAGAGCGCAACTCTCAGATCGCGTCGCAGCTTGGCCGACTTGCCGAATGGGCGCGTCGCGGATGCTTCACGCAAGTGACGGCCTCCGCACTAACCGGAGGCCTGGGGCGTCGTCTGCGCTCGGTAGCCGAAGAACTGCTGCGCGAGGGGCTTGTAGATTTCGTCGCCTCCGACGCCCACGATAGTCTACGCCGTGGCCCGCGGCTGATCGAGGCCTACCGCGCGGTTGCCGAAGCGGTTGGGCTCGGCGTCGCGGCCCGTTTGTTCACCTACAATCCGCTTGCCGTGCTGCACGACGAGACCGTCGAGCGACTGATCTGAGTGCAGCGAGTGCTAGAATTCTCCCTGGCGAGCGAAAACGCGAGCCGCACTTCCGCCTGATGCACCCCCCGCCCTACGGGCAGTCGCTCTCTCTGCTCACCGATCTATACGAGCTGACGATGGCGTTCGGCTACTGGAAGGACGGATTGGCCGAGCGCGATGCCGTTTTTCACGTCGCCTTTCGACGCCACCCCTTCGGCGGCGGTTTCACTCTGGCTTGCGGGTTGGCGGCGGCTGTCGACTGGCTGCGAGACTTCAGCTTCGAGCAAGACGATCTCGACTATCTCGCCGGACTCGAAAGCGCCGATGGCTCTGCGCTGTTTTCCGGCGAATTCTTGGAGTGGCTTGGCGCCGCGGAGTTCGCTTGCGACATCGACGCGGCGCCTGAGGGGACGCTTGTTTTCCCTCACGAGCCGTTGCTGCGCGTCGAGGGCCCGCTTTGGCAAGCGCAAATGGTCGAGTCGGCGCTGCTCAACCTGGTCAATTTCCAAACGTTGATTGCGACCAAGGCGATGCGCACCGCGCTCGCGGCCGGCGACGATCCGATTCTAGAGTTCGGATTGCGGCGCGCACAGGGCGTCGACGGAGCGCTCGCCGCCAGCCGAGCGAGTTGGATCGGAGGGTGCGCGGCGACGTCGAACGTGCTTGCCGGCAAGCTTTACGGCATCCCAGTGCGAGGCACGCACGCCCATAGCTGGGTGATGGCGTTTGACGAAGAGCTCGAGTCCTTCCGAGCCTACGCTCGCGCCTTGCCGGCCAATTGCATCTTCTTGGTCGACACGTACGATTCCATCGAAGGCGTTCGCAACGCCATCGTGGCCGCCCGCGAGTTGCGCGCCCGAGGGCATAAGACAGTGGGCATCCGGCTTGACTCAGGCGACCTTGTCGAGCTGAGCCGCCGAGCGCGGGCAATGCTTGATGAGGCGGGATTTCCGGAAGCGCGCATCGTCGCTTCCGGCGATCTCGACGAGCACGTCATCCTCGACCTCAAGCAGCGCGGCGCGCGCATCGACGTTTGGGGCGTGGGGACGCGCCTGGTGACGGGCTATGACGACCCAGCGCTGGGCGGAGTCTATAAACTGGCGGCAATCCGCGATCCCGACGGCGAATGGCAGGATCGATTGAAGCTTTCCGACTCGACGGAGAAGAGTTCGATACCAGGGATTCAGGCCGTCCGGCGCTACCATCGCGACGGCCGTGCGCTCGGCGATCTGATTCATGATCGCCGCAGAGAGCCCGCGCGCCTCGACGAGTCTGTCTTGCTCGCTGGAGGTGCTTGGCCAACGGGACTCGAAGCCGCGGAATCAGGGGATCTGTTACGGCCAGTGTTCCGCCGGGGCAAACTCGTCAACGAGCTGCCATCGGCCGAAGCGGCTCGGATGCATGCACAAGAGCAGCGGCGCCGTTTCGGTCTCACGACAGAAGCGCTAGAGGTTGACCCGTGCTATCCGGTGGCGTTGGCGGCCGAGACGGCGGATGAGAAGGAGCGGCTGGTGCGCGTGATTCGGGAGGCGGACTCGGGTCGCGCGAGGCGGTGAGTCGACTCGCGGCCTAGGGCCGCAACAACTGGCGATACAGCTTGCGCGTTTGTTCGCGCACTTGCCTAGTCAGGGCGGCCAGCGGCTGCGCATCGGGGCGGACCGGGCTCCAGCGCGAGACGAGCTCTCCGAGCACCTCTTGCTGCGCCGGCGCGGTTGGGACCTTGCTGGCTGACTGGCCGGTAGAGACGCGGACGGCGTGGCCGAGCGCGCGATAGAATGTCGCCGTTCGACTGAGGAACAATGACTGCTCGTTGCTAAGTCCCCCCAGGGCCTGTACGACCTCGATCCGCTGCGGCGTCGTCAGCGACTCGTAGAAGACGCCGGCGCCGCGCAGCCTCAGGTACATCAGAATGAAGTCGATGTCGTAGTAGCCGCCCGCCCCGGCCTTGAGCGGCTTCAAAGCGCCCTGCTCTTTTTCAAGGCGCGTACGCATCGTGTGCAATAGCTTGGCGAGATCAGTATTGAGGCCGTAGCGTTTCCATCCGACTTCTTGTAGCTTCGCCAGGAATTTTCCTCCCCGGGTCAGGTCTCCGGCAACCGTCCGCGCTTTCATGTACGTCAGCGCCTCCCAGGCTTCAGCTTGGGCCGCGAAATAGGTCATGTAGCGCGACTCGGTTTCAACCAGCTCGCCGTCGCGGCCCATCGGACGCAATCGGGCGTCAACGCTGAAGATCATTCCTTCCGAGGTGTAGCTCGAAATGATGTCGATCATGCGCTCGACGACTTGCTTCCACCAGGCGCGCTCATCGATACAGTCGTCGGGAATGATGAAGACCACGTCGGCGTCGGACCCGATATCGAACTCGCGCATGCCCAACCGTCCCAGCGCGATCGTCTGCATCGTCGAGCAAGGCTCGGCGCGGCCCGTGGAGCGGCAAACCGCCGCCAACGCAATGCGGTACGCCGACCGGACGACCCACTCGGCAAGGTCGCTGGTGCGGCCGAGAGTGGCGAAGATCGGACGTCCAAGGAAGATGCTGTCGGCCTGGATTCGCAGCATCTCGCGGCGGTAGAAACGACGCAGACGCATCGACTTCTCACTCCATTCGATCTCCTTGTCGAAGATATGCAGCGGCTCTGCGCGACGGTCGAGATCGGCGATCGTGCTGTGCTCAAGCGGGGCTTCGCTCGCCGGCTCAGCGGCGTCGGCCACGCCTACGAGCTCGCGAATGTCGTGTGGGTAGCGCACGAGATGCTCGGCTAGGTAGGGACTATGCTCCAGTAAATCGCCCACGAGTCTCACCAGCCGCGGACGTCTTTCGAGCTCTTCGAGCAGTTCGGGCAAGAGCACCAGTTTGTCGAGGAAATGGCCAAGCGCCTTGCTGCTTCGGCGCAGCGGGAGCGCCTCGAAGGCCGAGGCAAGGTCGGGCGAGATGCGCTCGATGTGACGCAACTGGCCGCGCCAACTAGGGTCTGCCTCGACTCCGCCTCGGGCGGCGTTCTCGACGGTGGCCGGCAATTCTTCCGGGATGCGGTCGGTAGGCGCCTGCGAGTGAATGATCCGCTCGTAGACTTCCGTCGTTTTGTGAAAGTGCATCTCCACCTGGCGCTCTAGGCTGTCCGCGCTCGAGAGCGAGTAAGAGATGCCGTGCATTTTGCGTTCGAGCAGGTCGCGGTCCGCTTGGCGGCTCGGCAGCGAATGCGTTTGGCGATTGTCGAGCATCTGGAGACGATGCTCGAGGGTGCGCAGGTACTGGTAGGCTGCATTGAGCCGGGCGTAATCGGGCATCGAAAGATAGCCCTTCTCGCTCAGTCGATGGAGCGAAAACAGCGTGCCGCCACTGCGCACGAAAGGGTCCTTGCCGCCCCACAGTCGCTGGAGGCACTGCACCAGGAACTCGATGTCACGGATGCCGCCGCGGGCGAGTTTCACATCCGTCTCGGACTTGCGACCGCGGCGTAGCTTCTCTTGGATGCGGTCGCGCGATTCGCTGACCTTCTCGATAGCGGTGAAGTCGGTGGTCGTGCGGTAGATCTGGCCCTCGATCAGCGACAACAAGCGACGTCCGAGACGAAGATCGCCTGCCGCCGGACGCGCTTTGATTAGCATCTGCAGTTCCCAGTCCCGCGCTCGGCCATGGTAGTAGCGAACCGCGCCGTCCAGCGGAAGCACCAACTCACCGGCCGCGCCCTCGGGCCGCAAGCGCAGATCGACCCGATAACAGAACCCTTCCGGGGTCATGCGCGATAGCAAATTCGTCATGCGCGAGGCGAGCTGTTTGAAAAGCTCGCTGTTGGAGATCGGTATCGGTCCGCTTGTCGTTCCCTCGCCCGTGTGGAGATACATCAGATCGATGTCGGAGCTGTAGTTGAGCTCGCGCCCGCCGAGCTTGCCGACGGCGAGCGCGACGAAGCGGCTCTCGATTGGACCGCTGTCGGCGGGAGAGAGCGGTCGACCATGGCGGGCGGCAAGCTGCTCCCTCAGGTGGTCGTGGGCGCCTTCAATCAACGCATCGGCGAGGTTTGAGAGCTCCAGCGTGACCTCGGCCAAGGTAGCCGTGCCCAACAGGTCGCGCAGCGCGATGCGCAGGAGCTGCATGCGCTTGAATCGCGCCAGGGTCAACGCTGCCTGGTCGTCGTCGGCCTCGGCGGGAATCCAGCCAAGCTCGGTTCGCAGCTCCTCCGCCGACAGCGGCCGGAAAAATCGTTCGCGATCCATCGCCCAGGTCAACAGTTCCGGGTGCCGAATCAGAGCGTCGCCGAGGTAATTGCTATGTGCGAATACAGTCAGAGCGGCGTGCAGTAGGCGGTTGGAGTGGCTGACCGCCGAGACCGCCCGCTCGCCTTGGTCGAGAAAGCGATCGAGCCCCACCACCGCCGAGTCTGGATCCGGCGTCTGTTTGAGCAGCAGCTTCAGCGTTGCGAGGCGGTGCTCCCCAAGCGCGCCGGCAATCCGCTCCAAAACGGCGCGCGCGCGGGCCCCGTTCGAGAACGTCGCTTCGGCAAGGATTTCCTCCACGGGCGACATGTTTGGCAGAATAGCGCAGAGCGGCCTCGCGGGCCGAGTCGGCGATACAGGCTCGCCCGCGACGGACGCAACACGATCGTCGCTCGTCGCGTCTCTCTATGAGAGTCAGGAAAAAGCCTGTGCCGCAATTCCCCTCCTACACCCGTCGTGAAATCCTGCTTGGCGCCGGAGCGGCGCTGAGCGCCCCGCTGTCAGCGGAGACTCGTCAAGAGAAGGGACAGCGGCTCATCGATGAATCTCTCGCAGCTCTCGGCGGCCAGCCATTCGTCAATCTCAGCAACGTGGTCACAACCGGTCGGGCGTATTCCTTCTACAACACGAGACTGCGCGGGCTGGCTGTGATGACGATCTACGATCGCTTTGAGCCGATGCAGGAGAATGCGGATCGCGACTGGCTGCCGATCAGCCGCCGTGAGCTCTACACCGAGAAGGGAGACTACTACGCGCTGTTCCGCAACGGTAAAGGCTGGGAAGTTACCTACCGCGGCGCGCGTCCGCAACCCAAGGAAACGATGCAGCGCTATCGCTTGGCCGCCCGGCGCGATTTCTTCTACTTCTTGCGTTATCGGTTGAACGAATCAGGGCTGTACTATTACTTTTCAGGGACGGAGATCGTCGACAATACGCCTACGGACGCCGTCGAGATAACCGATGCGGAAGGCGAGTCGTTCACGATCTACATCCGGCAGTCCGACCACCTCCCAGTCTCTCAGGTGTACATTCGCCGCGACCCAAAGACTCGGATTCCTTACGAGGAGCGCACGGTTTGGTCGAAGTTTCGATCCGTCGAGAACGTCATATTGCCGTGGAATATCCGCCGCGAGCGCGACGGCGAGAAGATCTTCGAGCTTTTCGGCCGTACGTTCCAGATCAACCAACAGATCGACGCGACGTTGTTTGAACTGCCGGGCGGCATCACGGTTCTTCCCGAAGCGCCTTAGGCTCGAGCCCAAGGCTCCCAGCTAGACGAAGCACACGCACCAAAGCCCGGTCGAGGAACAAGGTATCGTTTTCCGCTACGCGTTCGGCCGCGCTATTATGGGCCCAACGCGTGCGGCAACCTCTTGTCGCGCCGCTTGGCGTCTTGGCTGCGGGCGTGGCGGCGGGGCAGTTTATTCCACTCTCCTTTGCGGAAACGCTGCTTTCCGGATCACTGCTGGCCGTTTCGGCCTGGGCAGGGTTGCGCCTGGCGCGCCCAGGGTCCGGCATGGCCGCTATGCTCGTGGGCTTCGCTCTGGCGGGCGCTTGCGTCGCGTCGCTGAGCCGGCCGGAAGATCCGGATCGCGTGGACCACGTTCTTTCGGACGCCGATTTCGATGATCCGATTCGCCTGCGCGGCTGGGTCTCCGAACCTTCAGTCAACCTCGATGACGCCGACCAATTCGTGGTTGAGCTGAAATCTGTTCTGCGCGATACGCCGGCCAGCGGCGGTATCCGGGTCACCGCGAACCGCAGCCCTGGAGACCCTCCGCTGAAGCTCGCCTACGGCCGGCGCGTCGAGTTTCTAGCACGAGCACGCCGCCTACGGAACTACGAGAACCCCGGTAGCTTCGATCGTGTGCGTTACTTGCACAGGCGGGAGATCTATTTGACGGCGACGGTGCGTCCGCGCGTGCCGATCCTTGACCATGGATCCGGGGCGGGCTCGCCGATCGCGGGTTTCGCATGGTCGGTCCGCGAGCTCGTACGAGAGCGCTTGGACAGGCTCGTCGCTGAGACGAACCGCCAAGGCTCGCGTGGCGCCGCCGTGCTACGGGCGATGCTGCTCGGAGAGCGCAGCGCGCTCACCGATCAGACGCAGAGCGAGTTTCAACGAACCGGGGTCTACCACGTGCTTGTCGTCTCGGGCTTGCACGTCGGGGTGATCGCCTGGGCGCTGTTCAGTGTGCTGCGTCTGACCGGCGTGCCCCGTGCCTTGTGTTGGATTCCTGCAGCTTTGGCGGCAGCGTCCTACGCCGCTCTGGTCGGTTCGACAACGCCAGCCCTACGCGCCGCCGCGATGCTGGCTCTCTATACGGGAGCTGCCTTGCTCTATCGACGGCGCAGTGCGTTGAACGTGACCGCAGCGGCGGCGTTGTTCTTTGTGGTGGCGGACCCGGAGGCGCTGTTCGATGCGAGCTTCCAACTCTCCTTCCTCGCCGTCGGGTTGATCGCAGCGGTTGGCGTGCCGATACTCGAGGTCACAACAGGCCGGTGGCGTCGGGCGCTTCCCGGTCTTTCCGATCGTGATCGCGACCTGCACATGCCGATCGAAGTCGTTGAGCGGCGGCTCGTCCTTCGCGATGTGGTGGAGGCGTTGCAGACGCTCTCGCCCGCGCCGCGTGAAGCGACCGGTTTTGCTGCCATCAACGCGGCTCGGCTCGCTCTCGGAGCGGTCGACGTATTTCTGATTTCCGTCGTGCTTCTAGTTGGTATGGCGCTGCCGCTGATCGCTTACTTCCAACGAATCTCATTTGGCTCCCCTTTCGCCAACATCATCGCCGCACCGTTGATTGCGATTGTGGTCCCCCTGGGTCTGCTCTCCTTGGCGACCTCCTCGACGTGGCTGTTCGGGGCCGCGGCCGGCATCGCTGAGCTGCTCGCTTCGGTTGTCTCTCGGCTGGCGAGCGGGTGGGCGCTTGAGCTTCGCGTCCCTCCGCCTCCCCTAGCCGCCGGATTGTTCGCGGCGGCCGGGATCGTAGCATGGGGATTGTGCGCCGAGCGTTCCGGGCGGAGGCTTTGGGGAGCGGTCGCCGCATTGGCGGGTTTTGTTGTGCTTGTCGTCCACCCCTTCGCGCCGCGTTTCGAGCCAGGGCGACTCGAGCTTGCCGTGCTTGACGTAGGGCAGGGGGAATCGTTGCTGCTCACTCTCCCAGACGGCCGCCGTGCGCTGATCGACGCGGGCGGGCTACCCTATTACGGACACATCGGAGGCGGCATCGACATCGGCGAGCGGGTGGTCTCGCCTTATCTTTGGTCGCGCTCAATTCGCGAGCTGTGGGCTCTGGCTCTGACCCATCCCGACGCCGACCATATCGGCGGCGCCCGCGCGGTACTCGAGAACTTCAAAGTCGGCGAGCTTTGGCTCGGCGGCGAGGGCTTTGGACTGGACTATGCGCCCCTCGAAGAACTCGCGCGGCGGCGAGGCGTGCGCATACGGCGGCTTCACGCCGGTGATCGTGTCGCCGCCGCGGGGGTTGAGCTCGCGGTCCTATCGCCGAGCTTCGGGGCATTCAACGGCCGCAACGACGACTCGCTGGCGCTCCTGGCGCACTTCGGGACGAAGACGTTGCTGCTCACCGGAGATCTGGAAAGCAAAGGCGAGCGGGCGTTGCTTGATCGGCTCTCATCTTCGAAAGGGGGGCTGCTCAAAGTCGCCCACCACGGTAGCCGCACCTCGACCGCGCCCGAGCTGCTTGATCGTTTTCAGCCCTCCATGGCGGCAGTCTCGGCCGGCTTCAGTAACCCCTATGGACATCCGCATCCCGAAGTTCTGGAGCGATTGCGGAGGAAGAACGCGATGCTGTTTTCCACCTACAGGGACGGGCTGCTAGTCTTCTCGACCGACGGCCAAAGGCTTCGCGTCGACACGGCTCGTCTACGCCGCATGACGAGCGGGAATGCTAGCCGGGATGCCGCGCGGGATTGACCGAGGTCGAGAAGCGACTCTACAATTAACTAGGCATAGTCTGGTTGGGTGAGTCGGTAGGCAGAGAAATCATGGAACACATTCGTTGGACGCGCAATCGACGTGAGTTTCTGCGAGACGCCTTCGGCGGCTTTGGCTCGCTAGCCTATCTTTCTATGCTGCAGCGCGAACAGGCGCAAGCCTCCGAGATCGACCCGCTCGCCGCCAAACCGCCGCACAAGGAGGCCAAGGCCAAGGCGGTCATCTTCCTCTTCATGGCCGGCGGGCCGAGCCACCTCGAGACGTTTGACCCCAAGCCGCTGCTCAACGAGCTCGACGGCCAACCTCGCCCCGCGGAGTTCGGCGAAGCAAAGTATCAGTTCGTCAAGAAAGACGCGACGCTGCTGGGAACGCGGCGGACGTTCCAGAAGTACGGTCAGAGCGGCATCGAAGTCTCCGATCTGCTGCCGAACATCGGAGGCTGCATCGACGACATCGCTGTGCTGAGATCCTGTCACGGCGACATGGTCGTTCATTCGGCGGCGCAGTATCAGCTCTTCTCCGGACGCATTATTCCCGGCTTTCCGTCGATGGGCTCCTGGACCGTGTACGGATTAGGGTCAGAGGCGGAGTCGCTGCCCTCCTACGTGGTGATGCCCGATCCCGACGGGGCTCTCGAGGCCGGCCAGCCGATGTACATGAACGGATTCCTGCCGGCCGTCTATCAGCCGACCACGTTCCGGCCCGGCGACCGCCCGGTGCTGAACCTCGATCTCCCCGACGGCGTCACGATGGCGGACCGCAAGCGCACCGTTGATCTTGTGAAGGCCCTCAACGAAGCGACGATGGAAGACGGCGACTACGAGCTGGACGCTCGGGTTCGCGCCTACGACCTGGCATTCAAGATGCAGACCGAAGCGCCTGAGCTGCTCGACGTATCGAACGAGCCGCAAGAGACCCTCGACCTCTATGGGGTCGGCAAGGAGCCGACAGACGACTACGCTCGCCGCTGTTTGTTGGCGCGGCGACTAGTGGAGGAAGGCGTTCGATTCGTTTGCGTGACATCGGGCGGCGGTCCCGGCAATTTGCAGTGGGACGCGCATTCGAACATTGAAGAAAACCACCAGCGCATGGCGGCGCAGACCGACCAGCCGGTGGCGGCGCTGCTCAAGGACTTGAAGCGCCGCGGCCTGCTCGACCAGACGCTGGTCGTGTGGGGCGGCGAGTTTGGGCGCTCGCCCGAAGCCGAAACCCGCAAGGACGGCTCCTTTGGCCGCGACCATCACAATCTCGGGTTCTCGATGTGGATGGCCGGCGGTGGTATCAAGGGAGGCCAAGCGGTTGGCGCAACAGACGCGATCGGGCTTCGCGCGGTCGAAAAACCGTTCCACTTCCGCGACATTCACACGACGATTCTCAATCAGCTCGGACTCGATCAGGATCGGCTGAGCTACCTTCATCTAGGTCGCAACGAACGGCTAACGCAGTTGCACGGCAAGGTGATTGAAGAGATCGTCTAGGCGGCGCGGTTATCCACGACCAGAAGCCTCTACTCCGAGGACGCCATGCTGATTCGAGCTGAAGAGCAAGGCGACTGGCTCGGCGTGCATGCTGTCGTCACGGCGGCCTTTGAAACGCCAGCTGAGGCCAGGCTTGTCGCTGTGCTACGCCGGCAAGCCCATCCAATCGTCTCACTGGTAGCTGTGGAAGACGGCGCGCTGGTTGGGCACATCATGTTCTCGCGGGCGACCCTCTCGGAGCGATCGGATCTCAAGATCATGGGTCTCGCCCCGATGGCGGTGACGCCGGGCCGCCAGCTCCGGGGCATCGGATCAGCGCTCGTCGTCTCCGGGCTTGAGCGGTGCCGGAGGCTGGGCGCCGGCGCGGTTGTCGTGCTCGGCCATCCCGAGTACTACTCCCGATTTGGCTTCGTTCCCGCTGTGCGCTTTGGAATAGACTCCGAATACGATGCGCCCGAGGAAGCGTTCATGGCACTGGAGCTTCAGCCGGGCTTTCTTGACGGGACTTCCGGCGTGATCAGATACCACTCAGCATTTGCCGGCTTGTAGCATCTCGAAAAGGAGATCAGTCTATGAGCGGTGGCCCATCGAGCCGCACGAGATCTCACTAGCTCGCTGCGGGCGATGTGCCTGGACGTGCGCCCGCGGATACAGGAAGGACGCCCCCGGGGTCACTGCCGAAGAAGGGGACTAGCGGCCACTTTGCGCTGCCAACGGCGTGTCTGCGCTGGTTGCAGGGAGACTGTTCGAAACCGTCGGAACCGCGTTCTGACCGAGGAAGACCCCTCCACCGAGAGCCATTGCGCCGAGCGCAATCGCACATGTCCAAAACATGGCCCTGAAACCTGCCCGTCGGACGTATGACGCTGAGTTCTTGAAATTCATTTGTGGCTTGGCTCCGAAATACGGTTGCGACGCAGGCCATTGTGCCACATACGACAACTACAATCCACGGCTCCTCCGAGTTTTTTGATGAGGCATGCAACCACTTAGTAGTGGGTGTTGAAGGGCTCTCCCGTGCTCTCTTTCATGCTGAGCTGCCGCGTTCGCCGCCCAGAGGAGCGTCGCACTCCTCGATCAAGCGCTCTGTGTCTGCGGCAACTCGCCGTTTGGATGCACTCCGGCCCTTCTCGACGCGCAGGGTCTTCCAAGCGCCCAGTTTAGAAGAGGAGTTGAGCTAGTGACGGCGCCAAATCGTCTTCTCGGCGTTGGGCATGACTATCGCGCCACGCCTTCGAGAGCACGATTGATTGCCGCAAGGCGTTCGACCGCGGCTGCTCCGACTTCGCTCTGCGCCGGTGCTGCTTGCGTCAGAGCTTCCCCGGCTCGCGAGAAATGAAACGCCCCCCAACCGATCGCCAGATCCGCCATCGTCAAACCAACCAAGTCAACCAAATGATGGTGCTCGCGTCCGAGCGACACGGTTAAAAGCGAAAGCACGGCTCCACCGAAAAAGTAGGCTGCAAAGCATGTGGCTGCGGCCCGCCAGTTGGAGCATGGCTGCAAGGGAAACATTCTTCGAAACCACAGCATTCCCAAACACACGACTGAAAATGAGAGATAGGCCGCCGCTTCATGGCGGCCCCACGAATCGGCGATCCATCCTCCAGCGCTAGGTATTGAGTATGCTACGAGACCAATTACCGCGCCGGTCGCCGCCGCTCCCCTCAAGAACATGTTTCCTAGCCGCTCGATTCCCGGAAAAGGGCGGATTAGCTCCGTAAAGAGCTCGACGATTAGCGCGATATGCAGTACCCAATAGAGTGCGCGGGTCAGCTTCCAGCCCTCCATATAAAAGTGGGTCGCCGCCGGACTGTCGGCCCCAATCGCGTAAACAAAGACCATAGCCCAGGCTGGGATGCCGCCCGCCAAGAGGTAGGCAAGCAGAGCCGGACGCTTGCGCGCCGAGCCCGCGCGGACCAGACGAATCGCCCAGAAAGTCAGTAGTGCGGCTTCGAGCGCGAATAGTGAGACAACGTCCACTGTCAGCTAGTATCGGCAAAAACAGCGGTTGACGTAAGTAGGGGACGGAATTGTGCTCTCTTGCGGCTCGGGTCGCTGGGTTTTTCGCTCGACTGGGTGTACACCTTAGTCTAGAAATGGAAACCTCTTATGACCAGGAGTTTTCCTCAGTCCAGGGAAAGAATTTATACTTACGGTCAAAGAATGTTCCAAGTTTAGTCCACGAAGAACGATATCGTGTCGTAGAATCACGCTGGAGGAGCTCTTTTTTTGTCCGCTCGTACCAAGCTGGAAGATCGCTACGAGCTCCACGAAATTGTGGGCCAGGGCGAGGTCGGCGTAGTATATCGCGCCTACGACCGCCTGATGAACCGCAACGTGGCGTTGACGACGGTTCCGGGCGTGTCGGGTGCGGCGACGTACGACTTGTTTTTCCGCGACTGGAGCCTGCAAGCAACGCTTTCCCATCCCAACGTCGCCGAGGTATTCGACATTGGCGAGTTTGAGCAAGACGGCGAGACGCAACCTTTTTTCGCTACGGCCTTGTTGACGGGGAGGACCCTTGAAGAGATCTGCCGGCTGTTGAATGGCCCTTTGCCTGTTGCACAGGCGATCGGTGTGATCTGCGACGTCGCCGGGGGGCTACAGGCGGCGCATGAGTTGGGACTGGTTCACGGCGCGGTCACTGAGGCCGACATCTTTGTTCTCGAAGACGATTCGGCCAAAGTCACCGGCTTCGGACTGGTGAACGGGCGCGGCCTGGCGGAAAACCCGCCCGCGGAGGCGGACCCGACCCGGCTCTCGCCGGAGCAATTGCGCGGCGACGGCCCCTCGCCGCTCTCAGACGTCTACTCGCTCGCCGCCGTTGCCTACCGCGCGCTTGGCGGCCGACAGCTGTTTGAAGCCCAGAACGCCAGCGGTCTGCGTGAAGCGGTTCTGCTTCGGGCGCCGGAACCGCTGGACAAGATCAACCCGGACGTGGGCAGACTTGTCGCGCGAGTGATTCAAAAGGCTCTGTCGAAACAGCCCTGGCACCGTTTCTCCGACATGCGCGAGTTCTCGATTTGCCTTGGCAAGGCGCTGCGCAACGAAGAGATTCCCTTTTTCGACCCGGTGCGGGTAAAGCCGCGCATCGACCGCGCTCAGAAAGCCTTCGAGCGGCGCCAGTATGAGTTCGCCTCTGAGATCCTTCTGGATCTTGAGAGCGAAGGTCATCTTGACACCGAGATCACTCTGCTGCGGCGGAATCTGGATCGGGCCGTCAAGCAGACCGAGATGAGCCCATTACTTGAGACGGCGGCTGCACTAAGGCACGGCGGAGACGATGCGGCGGCTCTGAGCAAGCTCGACGAAGCGTTGCGTTTGTCCCCTAGCGACGAAGAAGCACTTTCGCTCAAAGCTGAAATCGAAGAAGCCGGCGCAGCATTCGCAGGCGACTCGACGGCGCAGACGGTTCAGCCGGTCGAATCCGAGGCCGCCCAGACCGAGCGGCCTGAACCGCTGTTTGAGCTCGATCAGCAAGAGCGGGAGGAAGACACCCGAATTCGCGAGCGGCGGACCGAGCTTTATGAGCGAGCTCTGGAGCACTGGGAGAACGGCGAGTTGACGGCGTCTCTGGGCTGCACCGAGGATCTGCTGGCGCTTGAGGAAGAGCGCCCCAGCGCCGCCGGCGCCGAGAGTTATCGTGAGCTCTACGATCGCGTCCGTTCCGAACGTGATTCAGTAGAAGCGACCTATGAGAAGGCAGGTCATCTGCGCGTCGCCGGCGAATTCGAAGAAGCTCGCGAGCTGTGTCTCGGGCTGCTCAATAGGCGCCCGGATCATCCTCGGTTTCTCACTTTGGCTTCTGAGCTCGACGAGGAGATCGAGCGTCGACGAGACACCTTCGTGGCAGAAACCGAACGCTGGGCGGAACTGGAACCGGATCTCAGTCATCGATTGCGTATCCTCGATGAGGCGCTGGAGCGGTACCCCGGAGAAGGTCGCCTCGATGTCGCGCGCCAGGCCGTAGTGGAACAGATTGAGCTCGTGGAATCGCTACATGCGGCCGCACAAAGCTTCGAGAAGCAGGGCGACTACGAGAAGGCGCTTGAGCAGTGGCGCCGCATCGACTCCGCGCATCCTTCCTACCGAGGAAGTGCAGAGGAGATTGGCCGAATTGAACAGGCGATGGCATCTTCGGCGAGCGATGTCGCCAGACAAAACTGGATCGATGAGATCGGACTCTGTCTGGATTCGCAAGATTTCGAGCGCGCGATCGAGGCGTGCAACTCTGCGCTGAACGAATATCCGGACGACCCTGATCTGATCGATCACGCCCGTCGCGCCCGCAAGGGTTCAGCCCAGGTTCAAGAGGTGCAGCACCTCCTCGATGCTGGTCGCGAGCAGTGTGAGCAAGGCCAAACGTCGCAGGGCATCTCGCTGCTGAGGCGGGCTCATCGGTCCGCTCCGGCCAACTCGTCGGTTGGGTCGGTGTTGGCCAAGGCTCTACTGGACTCTGCCCGCGAGGCGATCGACCACGATCGCGAGCGGGCCGCCCGGCTGCTCGAGGAACTCGACGCTGTCGACCCGACGCACCTCGGGGCCGCCCAACTGCGCGAGAGGCTTGCGACGCCGCCCGAGCCTGAGCAAGAGGCTCCGACTGAGCCGGACGTTAACCAGGCGCCGCAGTCCCCGCCGGAGTCGCTCGTCCCCCAGGAGTCGCGGGAGGAAACGAATGGCCGCGGCCTTCATGGCTTGGCCAGTGAGGTTGACGATTTGAGCGGCGATCACACCCCCATCCCAAGCCTCTCGGAGTCCGCACCCAAACTGTCAGAGGGCGTACGCAAGCTCGAGCGCGTGCACAATATGATGGCCTTCGGCGTCGAGCCTCGTCAGGCTGAAATGCTGCGTTGGCGCGTCCGCTCGATCGTACAAGGCCACGCCAGTGATTCCCAGGCCGTTGAGCTCGCCGCTTCGATCGAGGCTGAGTTGTCCCAAGCGGTAGGATCGCCGATTCCGCCGGACCCCTCCGTTGCGGTGCAAGAGACTGCACCCGCCGAACGTCCAGTCGAGCCCGTGCCCGCTCTTGCGCCCGATCCGTCCACCGACGACCCAGCGCGTTCGCAGGAGAAGCCGATCGATCTGAGGGCTCCCGCCGAACCGGTTGCTTTCCCCTTCGACTTGCCGCGTGATACCGATCCGGGATACGGCGTGACGGAAAGGCGCGAGCCTGTGCCGGCCATCCCCCCAGAGATGTATCCCGAGACGCCGGTCTCGGCCCCTGAGACGGATGCCGTTGCGGGTCCGCGCGCGCCAAACCTCGAAACGCCTACCGCGGAGAAGCCGCTGAGTCCAAGCTTAGAATCGGCGTATGTCGAAGAACCGCCGGAGCCGACCTTTGATTCCGCGCATGCAACGGACGCGGCCGGAGGGGCACTGTCCACGCCGGCGCCTCCTAAAGCCCAGCCTCCTACGGAGTCCGTTGGGACAGACGAATATGGCGAGGTCGAGTGGAGCTACAACACGCCCGAGCCTGCGGTTCCGCGGCCTGCGATCGAGTCGTCCGATTCGGGAGAGCCGCCGCCTGAAGCAATTGACGTCGTTGACGAGCCCGAACCGGCTCAGGTAGTCGCGGCGGACGCTGAGAGCGGGCGGCCCAAAACCGCGCCGGCGCTTCCCGCAAGCGCGAGAGTATCCGCCGCGGCTGCGCCCCTCGTGGCGGCTCTCTCGCGATTCCCGAGGCGTTATGTCGTGGCCGCCTCCGGCTCCGCTCTCGCGCTAGTTGTGCTGATCGCAGTTGGCATCTCCGCGCTTCGTTCCGGCCCCGTCGAGGAGCCGGCCGTCGGTCCTGTGGTGTTCAAGACCTTCCTGCAAGCAGCGCCGGGCGGAGCGTCTCTCACGATTGACGGAGAGCTCTGCGGAACTTCCTTCTGCGAGGTCCCGCTCGAAGCCGGTTCGCATCGCCTCGATGCTCGGCTGAAGGGATATCGGACGGCCTCAGCCTCCTTTGAGCTTCAGCCGGACGGTCCGCCCGATCCGAGCCCCGTTGTGTTGATCCTTCAGCCTTGGCCCATTTCATTCGAGATCACGTCTGATCTCGCGAGCGGCAAGATCTCGCTCGACGGCCAGGAGGCTGGCGAGCTTGAGGACGGTTCCTTCGTGCTCCCCGATATCGAGCCCGGCGAGCATCTAGTCGAGCTGCGCAGCGGGGGATTGACTGCGAGTGTTCCATTTGAAGTGGAGCTCGGCGCGGAGCCACGTATCCTTGCCGGAGCCTCGGCTCGTAGCCTTCGTTTCATTGCGGTGACGGGCCTTGGAGCCGAGGCGAGCGCATGGGGCGGCAGCGAAGGCGACCCGGTTACGCTGGACGGTGAGGACATCGGTCCGATGGTTGCGGATGGTATGCGGCTGTTGGGTTTGTCGAGCGGCTCGCACGAGGTAACGGTCGGGTCGGGTCGGGAACGTGTGGCGCTGAGCTTCGAAGCCGGAGAGGAACCGGCGATTCGCCTCTTCCTCCGCTCAGACCGCAATGTGGGGGGGCTGCGCATTTCGACCAATGAGGACGAGGTTTCCGTCTACATCAACGGGACGCTCTATCGGCGCAAGACCCGCCGCGGCGCGGTAACGATCTACCTCGTGCCTCGAAGCTACGCCATTCGAGTTGAAAAAGACGGTTTCATCTCACCTCCGGAACAGACGGCATCCATCAAGAAGGGCGAACGCACGGTTCTGAATTTTGAGCTGCAGCCCAGTCCTCGCATCTCCTCGCTTGTCGTGAAGAACGGAACGCCAGGCGCTGAGGTCTTGCTCGACGGCGAGCTACTCGGTCTGGTTGGCTCCGACGGCCGGTTTCGTGCGCCGTCGCTGTCTCCGGGTAAACGAAAAGTACTCGTTCGCATGCGCGACCACGAGACCAAGACCTGGGACAAGGACTTCGCCGCCGGGGAGACGCTGGAGATCGACGGGAGGCTGGCGGCCGTTACCGGCACGCTGCGTATCGAGCTGACGCCGCCCGAAGCCGACGTCTCGATGACGCTGCGCCGCGAGGGCGAGCAGCGTGACCGCAACATCACCGATCGGTCGTTGACCCTGACGGAAGGAGTCTACACCGTTACCGCGACTGCGGAAGGGTTCCAAGACTACGCCGCAACGCTTCGCGTCGAGCCGAACGCGGTGCGGACAGCCCGAATCGTCCTGGCGCGCAAGGCCGTTCCGAAGCGACGCCGCACGCTGTCTTTGGACGATTGGGTCGCCAAAGGCGACTGGCGGCTTCAAGGCAAACTGGCCGTTCGTCGGGGAGGCGGTTTTGTAGTCGCGCCTCGCTCAGGCGGCGCCGGCTCGTATCAGTTCACGGCCCTGCTGCAGGCCGGCCGGCGACTTGAGTGGGCGGTTGGCTTTGTCGACGAAAAGAACTACGTGCTCTATCAGATCGACAAGAAGAACTTCGTCCGGATTCCCGTCGTCAACGGCAAGAAACTGGATGCGGTTCGCGTCCCGCACGGCGTCAACCGTGATGAGTTCCTCAACGTCGAAGTCGAGGTCACCGCCGCCGGCGCACTCATCCACCGTATGTTCCGCACAGGCGCCTGGCAAGAGGTCGACAGCTTCGCCGAGGCTCCGAATGCGGTGAACGGCGCGTTCGCCTTCCGCATACCAAGTCGCGACCAAGTCGCGCTTACCCTCTTCGATTTCATCGCCAGATAAGCGTTTGCATTTACCAGTCTCTTGATGCTTGCTCCGGCGTCGCTATAGTAGGAAGGGTGCATCGCGGCGCATTCAAGACGGCAGCCCTAGCGTGTCTGCTTGTCGTTGCGGCCCGCGCTGCCGATCTGACTTCCCCCGAGAAGCACTTTGGGCATGCGATGGGCGCCGATCGCAAGCTCGTTGAGTGGCCGAAGGTTGCCTCGTACTATCGCCTCTTAGCGCAACAGAGCGACTACCTTCGCATCGAGACGCTCGGCAAGTCGACCGAGGGCCGAGACTTCTTGCTTGTCACGGTCGCAGCGCCCGAGACGCTCGAGCGCCTCGATCGCTATCAACAGATCCAGAAGTCGCTGGCCGATCCTCGCAAGACGTCCGCCGCCGCTGCCGAAGACCTGATTGCGGAAGGCAAAGCGGTCGTTCTGATCACCTGTTCGATCCACTCCAGCGAGGTCGCTTCGACGATGACCGCGATGGAGTACGTTTACCGTCTGCTTAGCGAGGAAACCAAACGTAACCGCGCCATCCTCGAGAACACGATCTTTCTCCTGGTCCCCTCGCTCAACCCCGACGGGGTCGACAAGGTTGCGGCTTGGTACAAGCGTTGGCTAGGCACGCCCCACGAGGGCGCTCCGATGACTGAGCTCTATCACAAGTATCTCGGCCACGACAACAATCGCGACTGGTACATCTTTTCACAGGAGGAAACACGCCTGACGGTTGAGAAGATCCACAACGTCTGGCATCCCGAAATTGTCTATGACGTACACCAGATGGGAACTACGGGAGCGCGCATCTTCGTGCCGCCTTGGATTGATCCGATCGACGAAAACATCGATCCGATAATCGTTCAGCAGGCCAACTCGTTTGGCGCTGCAATGGCGGCCGACCTAACCGCCGCCGGCAAGAAGGGAGTCGTGATCCACGGTATCTACGACTACTTCACGCCCGCCCGCCACTACCAGAGCTACCACGGCGGCGTGCGGCTTCTCAGCGAGTCAGCCGGGGTCCGCATGGCGACTCCCATTACGGTTCCCTTCTCGTCGCTGCAAACCCGTGCCCGCGGCTACAACTCGCAAAAGCGCAGCTGGAATTTTCTTGAACCTTGGCGAGGCGGAAAATGGACGTTGCGTAATATTGTCGAGAATCAACTGACAACGTTTGAGTCTGTGCTCTACAGTGCGGCGCTGCGCCGAGAGGACTTGCTGCGTAACTTCTATCGTATTGGAGCGCGCGCGCTAGAGCCGAGCGGCCCGAGCGCGTTCGTCGTTCCACGCGAGCAACACGACCCGAACGCCGCTCAGCGACTGCTTGAGACGCTCTCGTTCGGCTTAGTTGAGATCGGCGCCGCGCGGAGTGACTTCGAAGCGGGAGGGCAGCGTTTTGCGGAGGGAGACCGCGTCGTCTCGCTCACTCAGCCCTACCGGTCTTTCGCCAAGACGCTGCTCGAACGTCAGCGCTACCCGAACTCACTTGAGTATCCCGGCGGACCCCCGAAGTCGCCCTACGACGTCACGTCGCACTCGCTGCCGTTACTGATGGGAGTCAAGGTCGTTCCCGTCAACAATCCGCTCGATGTTGCGCTCGCTCCTGTTGAATCGTTGAAGCCCGCGAGCCGGGTCGACAATGCGACGCTGTTGTCGCTCTCTCCCTCGTTGAGCCACAGCTTCCGAGCGGTGAGCCGATTGCTCAAGCTCGGGAGGGCGGTCTACCGAGACGAGAGGTCGGGTGACTTTTTGATCGAAGCTGACGCCGACTCGCGCACGATGCTCGAAGAGCTTGCCGAGGAGCTCGGCCTCGAACTGCATGCGTCTGAACAAGACACGGGGGAGCATCGACGGCTGCGGACGCCTAGAGTGGGGCTTTACAACGGGTCCGTTCCGATCATGGATGAGGGCTGGACGCGGTGGCTCCTAGAGCAGAACGAGATTCCATACAAGACCCTCGACAATGCACGCATCCGACGCGGCAACCTCACTGAAGACTTCGATGTCGTCGTGCTTCCCGACGCCCCTCCTCGTACGCTGCAATCCGGATGGGTCGAGGGTGCGCTCTACAACGGCGTTCCTATGCCATCGCGCTATACCGGCGGAATCGGTCAGCGAGGCGCCGGGCGGTTGCGCGAGTTTTTGAACGCCGGTGGCACGGTCCTCGCATTGAACCGCGCCGCGCGCTACGCGATTGAAAGGCTCGGAGCTCCGGTACGCAACGTTCTTACCGGCATCGACAAGCAACGCTTCTATTCCCCGGGCGCGTTGTGGAACGCCGCCGTTGACCTTCAGCATCCGTTGACGTTCGGCATGCAGAGCAGTACAGCGGTGTGGTTCGAATCAGGGCCGGTCTTTGCGCCTGCGGAAGACAACTCGAACGTGCGGACAGTTGTTAGCTATCCGGCCCGCGACGTGCTCGCCTCAGGCTGGCTGCTGGGTGAGGAATACGTCGCTGAGCGCGCCGCCGTCATCGACGTGTCTTTCGGAGATGGTCATCTCCTACTGTTCGGAATTCGCCCTCAATACCGCGGCCAGTCCTACTCTGCCTTCAAGCTTTTCTTCAATGGCCTCTTCTACTGGAAGCCTTGAACTACTTTAACTACTTCACTGAAATCGAGACGCGATTCCAAGAAGCGCGTCAATCCAGCCTCTTTCTCCTCTCGCCGCTCGACTGGGCGTTGATCGAGAGCTGGAAGGACGCGGGTGTTCCCCTCGATGCCGTGCTGCAGGGCGTAGAGCGGAGCTTTGAGAAGCGCAATAAGCGAACTAAGCAAGGCCGAGACGTCAACTCGCTCGCCTACTGCGCCCAAGAAGTTCTCGCGGCGGCGCGCGAGATGGCGGAAGGAGGACGTATTGAGCCGGACAAGCCGGAAGAAAAGCCGTTCGCGGACGAAGTCCTGCGCACTTACTTCGCCGACAACGCCGCCGAGCTGCGGCGTTCAGCAGCTCGAGTTAGCGGCGCTACGGCCGAACTGCTTCGCGCGACCGCTGATTCGCTCGACGATCTTGCGAGATCGGCGGGGAAGGGCGAGCTCGAAGATCTCGAGAGCGTCGAGCAACGTCTGGCCGCTCTCGAGCACAAGCTGCTTGCCGTTGCCGCGCAAGCCGCCTCCGAAGAAGCTCTCCTGGCGGCGCGACAAGACATGGACCGCCGGATCGCACCCTACCGTAGGAAGATGACCGTCGACCAACTCGCGCGACTCGAGAAGCAGTATCTCGACCGCGCCGCACTCGAGGCGCTCGGGCTGCCGCGGCTGAGCCTCTTCTACCTTTCCTAGTCTAGGAAGACACCCAACATTCCCTGATCGAGGCTCTTGCGCCCCTGATCGAGCCATTCGCTCCGATGGCGTCCCTAACGAGGGGAGTGCCTTTGGTCCCGGTGGCCCTAAGGATAAACCCTAGGGAGTTGCATGTGACCGCCTTATGGAACCAGATGGCGGCTCGCCCTACACTGAAGGAGAAAAACAGGCGAACACCGCTCTGTTTCCCCATGGCGCAGGACAATCCCAGCGGTCGCACTCGCGACCACATCCACGGTATCAAGCCGAAGGACTTGCTACGCGAGCGACTGCTCAGGAAGAAGCCGAAGGCTCAGCCTGCGCCGACCGCGCCAGAGGACCCGAATCAGGCATATGCGGCTCGCATGACGGAACAGGGCCTGGGCGACCATGCCTCGGGCAAACAGCCCACGGAGCGTCCGCGGACGGCGGATCCGCAGTCGCTTTCCCGCGTCGCCGAGTTGGCTGCTCGCAGCCAGCCCAAGCCAGAAGGTCAAGCTCCGCCTGAGGCGCCTGTCTTCGATCATCGCGAGCAAGACATCGGGTTGCCTTCGGTTGAACCGCTCCCTTCGCCGACCCGACGCGGCTCCGTGAAGCGGCCTCAGGCGTCGGCCCCGTCGCCGACGACCGAACGGGCTGGCGCCGATCGCCCGCTCTTGGCCGTCGCCAAGGAGGCGGAATCTCGGCGGGATCTCCGAAAAACTACTCAAATTCCGCCCCGAAGCCTGCCCGAGCCACTCCGTGCAAGCTCCCGACCAAAGCCTTCCCGTAGGTCGGCCGAGCCCAACACTAAGCGCGTGAAGCCAGCGACGCGGCCTGCTCCGAAGGCGCGAGCGACCGCCAAATCGCACCCGCCGTCCTCGGGCATCGCGGGAGCCGGTGAGCGGGTAAAGAATTTCGTTTCCGCGGCCGTGCTGCCTCCGGGAGAGGAACTCTCGCCGCGCAGTTTAATTCAGGCAATTTCGGCAAAATCCGTACCGATTCTTGAACGAATGGGTACAGCCGAGCTCGGTCCGCAACCGTCAGGCGGCAAGAAGTCCCTCGAAAAACAACCTCTTCCTTCTAAGGTCAGTCGGCCGATGGTAGACACCGTTCCGGGTCCGCCGACGAGCCCTCCGCCCGACGCAGACTTTGATTTGCCCAGGAGCAGCAGCAAGCCGAAGCCGCCGTCGCGCTTCGTCGACGCCTTTGCTCCGCCCGAGGAACGCCGGCCAAGGCAGAGCGCCCCGCCGGACGACGGGGCAGTCGAGGTGGAGCCCAGCACTACAGTCCAGAACGCTCCTCCCCCTCCCGTACCGCGCGCGGCCCTCTCGCGGCTTCCGTTGGGCTGGATTGCCTGGGGAGTGGTCTTCGTCGGCGTGGCTTGGTTTGCGAACTCGTCTGGCCTAGGCGGTCTGTCCGCAGCGCTGGGCGAATTGGCGCAGGCTCTTGAGCCAGGGGCTGCCTTCCAAGTCGTCGAGAACTTCGAGGAAGGCGTGAGCGAGTCATGGCTGGGGACTTCACCGCGAGGTTCCGGGGAAGGACTGCCCCTCGTCGCCGACTTTGGACTGCATAGCGACACGCTCGACTTCGTGAACTACCGTTTCGAGTTCGAGATGAAGATTCTGCGTAACGGCGGAAGCTGGGCCGTGCGCGGCGTCGATGAAAAGAACTACTACGGTTTCCGACTCGTCGAGAAGGGTCCGGAGAATCACGTTTTTGAACGATTCATTGTAGTGGACGGCGAACGAACTTCATTGTGGAGCGGCGAAGTTAAGCTCGCCGGCCTGCGCACAAACGGCTATCGGCGTGTTTCGGCTCGCGTGATGGGTGATTCGGTCTCGACTTTTGTCGACGGTTTGAGGGTCGATTACTTCCGCGACACGCGGATTCTTCGTGGCGGGGCGGGTTTCGTGGCCAACCGCGGAGATCAAGCCCAGGTCAAGTACTTCTCGGTAAGCGGCAATCAGGACTCCTGGGGGCTCTTCGTATATGGCACGGTGCAGACGCTGCGGAGCGCTCAGTCCTTGCTTGGCCCCAAACGGCTCAACGCCGAAGCGAACGAAGAAGGGGAGCTCTCCCCGGCGGGCGCGACGAATCGTCAAGCCGCGATGTGAGGGAGCGGCAGAGGTCGCGTTCATTACTCCGGGCTGACTGTCTCACCCGTTGAGCCGCCAAAGGCGACACCGGTTACAGCCGCGGCGGTTATTCCGGTGACCACGGCGATGCTGGCGGCGTGACTCAGTCCGCCGAGCGTCCAGCCTGAGCTCGATTTCGACGCTGCTCCAGCAGCTCCAGTGCGCCGACGGCTTCTCTTGGGACGCGTATCGTGCTCCACCTCGCTTTCATTTGACGAATCGTCCTCGTCGTGCGGCACGGGAGGCGCGGCCGCAGCCATCGCAAACTGCCCTTGGGGAACCAGCAACGGTTCCGTGCCGGGCGAACGGATCACGACATCGGCCCCGTAGGCGGCTACGAGGGGATCTCCATTGTTGTCAGAGACGACGAACCAGCCTTCCGCGTCGGAGGCGTCGCGCGGAGCGAAGCGGTGCTCGCCGAGGCCGACCTCAAGACGTTGCGAGGCGATCACGCCGTGCAACAGTTCGACCCCTTCGTCTGAGAAGCGGGCCTCAGCCCCGGCGCGCACCTCAAGGCGGCCGATCACTGGGTCGGAGACAATCGCGAGCCCGTTCGTTGAGACCCGCAATACATCGCCAGGCCATACCCGAGAGCCGCTTGGAAGGGCAACCTCGTTGGTCCAGACTACTCCCGAGGCGCTGACCACGCCGAGCGGCGAGCCTGCCTGCACCGGGACGACCAGCAGTGCGGCGAGCAGAAAACTGACGGTGAGGCTCTGTTTCACGGTTTTGATGCTCCTGCCGGGACGATCGACAGCAAGGCGGCTGGCCTTTAGCCGACGGCTCCTAAGACTGATTCACATCTGACGCTCGTCGCGATGTGCTCGGCAATCCGTTTCGCTGTCTTCGGCGCGAGTCCAGCATAGATCGGCAGGCAGAGCACTCCGCGGCTGACGCGTACGGTCTCGCTCAACGGCTCGCGCTGTGGACGATAGAACCGTCGGTAGATCTTCTGACGATGTAGAGGGGGGTCGAAGTAGTTTCGTGTTTCCACGCCGCGTGCCGCAAGCTCGGCTGCGGCCCTCTTACGCAACGCCTCAGAGGCGAACACCACCGCAAAGTCCTTGACCCCGCTCAACTCTCCGGGTCGCAGCGCTTGGAGGCGAATCCCTGGGACGCCGCTAAGCACGTCCGAATAGGCTTTCGCGACAGCCCGTCTGGCGGCTAGTCCGTGTTCGAGACGTTCCAGGCCGCGCCTGGCCAGCACCGCTTGCAGTTCGCTGAGCCGAGCGTTGAGGCCAAGCACATCGCAGTCATAGCCCTCGCCCTTGCCGTAGTTGCGAGCCCGACGCAACAACTCGGCTAGAGCGCGGTCTCGCAGCGCGATCAGTCCTCCCTCGCCCGCCGTTACCGTCTTGGTCGGCGAGAGGCTGTAGACGGTGGCATCGCCGTAGGAGGCTAGCGGCCGCTCGCCGGCCGCTTGGGCTCCCAGCGCGTGGGCGCCGTCGAAGATCAGCCGCAATCCTCGGGACGAGGCGATGCGCTCCAGCTCGGCCGCCGGCGCCGGCGCGCCGTAAAGGTGAACGGCAAGAATGGCGGTGGTGCGCGAGCAGAGGCAGCGCTCAACCGAAGTCGGGCTAATCTGAAAGCCTCTCGGATCGCAGTCGGCGAAGACCGGCTCCAATCCGTTCCACAGCAGCCCGTGTGCGGTTGCGAAAAAGGTGAGCGAGGGAGTTACGACCTCGCCGCAAAGGCCCAAGCAACGCTCGACAAGCATCAGACCCGCGGTGCAGCTAGAGACGGCCACGCACTCGGGGACGCCCAGTCTGGCGGCGGCTCGCGCTTCCAGTCGGCGCGTTTCCGCCCCGAGCGTCAGTGACCCGCTCGAAAGAACGCGCTCGAAGCCTTCTCGCAGATCGCGAAAGTCAGGGACGTCGGGCCGAGCCATCGGAATGGTAGTTTCAGGATTCAACAGCGCTCCCCTAGGGCCGCGCCGACCGGTCTGCGTTGGGAGTCGCCGATCGGCCGCATACTCCGCAACGATCGAGAAAGCAGCGACGCAGCCAGTGCGACCGCCAAGCCCCATACGGCAGGCCGAAAGAAAACCGCCATCGTGTTGCGAGTCGCCCAAAGCATTGGCCCGAGCAGCATCGCCAACACTGCCAGACTTGCAGTCCGCGCATCGGCCTGACGGTCTAGCCGCGCTAACCCCCAGCCGAGTAACAGAAACCAACCTGCTACGCCGGCCGGGCCGAAGTTCATATAGGGCTCGGCTACAGCCGAGAAGCCTAGGCCGCCGTAGTTGCGATAGCTCCATGGCGCCGCTAGCTTGGAGACCCAATGACTCGGCGGCAGATCTTCGAGTTCGAGATAGTCGTCTCCCCTCCAGATAAGCGAGAGATTAGGCGCGATCAGCCTGAGCGCACCGAGGTAGGTTGTTCCCCGGCGATAGGGCTCATTCGCCATCAGTTCGATGGTATGCACCAGCGGCCGCAGGCTGCCGCCCATCTCCTGTAGAGCCTCGAAGGGGCGCACGCCGACGGCGAGGTCGTTCATCGATCGCTGCATCAGTGGATTGGCTCGCATTGAGTGGACCGCTGGAATCGCCAGCAAGGCCGTTGCAACGGAGGCCGCCAGTGCGGCGCGAGGGATGCGGACGCCGCGTTTGTCGAAGACTGTCGCCAGAGCGACTAGGGGAACCAATGCAAAACCGCGAAACCCCAAGCCAAAGACGCAGATCGCCCAGAGAACAGCGAAACCTGCGACTAATCTCAGTCGTGGGCGAGAAGCGGAAGCGGCTGCGAGATACAGTCCCATCGGTACAAGGTGCAGGCTCGTGACGAAAAAGCGCGGGTCGTAGGTTCTCGCCAGTCGGTAGGTCTCGAAGTAGGTGGCGTTTGCCATGCGCTCGAAGCCAAGCATCCGAACGCCCCAAAGCAATGCGGCGCAGCCGAGCAGCGTGACCACAAGCCCACAGTGAAACGAAACGTCGTCTCTTGGTGAGATCGCCGGCCGCCTTCTGTGTGGGCTTTTGGCGCCCCGGAACGCTGCCGCCCCGACTCCAAGGTAGAACGCCCACAGAGCCGCCAATACCAGAGCCAGCGCGGGCGTAAGCCGGCTGTGCAGAAGCCAAGACGGCAACTGCCCCGCCGATAGACCCAAGGCCCATGGCGTCGCCAGACCGAGGTGAAACACTCCAAACACGGCCAAGTAGACTGCGGGGGCGGACAGCAGCCGGAACCCAAAGCCCCATACTGTCCCCGATAGGCAAACCAGCCATCCGGTAAACGCCGCCAATGCGGCTGCCCGGTCATCGTCCAACCAGAGCACGGTCGCCATCAACGCCAGATGCGCCGCCGAGCCGAGCGCCAAGGCCGCTGGAGCCGAACTGACGCGGGAGCCCACTGGGCCGCTCAAGCCGCCTCCGACCGAGGCACGGAGCCGAGGTTTTCGTAAATCCGCGCCAGTCGATGCCCTGTCTCGGCAGCGTCGAAGCCGGCACGGCGCATCTTGCCCACGGCCTCGCTCACCGCCAGTTTAGGCCGCCGGGCAATGTCGACCATCTTGCCTGCCCAACTATTGACGTCTTGAGCGACCCCGAATTTCTCCACGAGCTCTTCGATTGCAATTGCTTCGGCACTGACCCGATCCGAAATCAACGACGGAAGCCCGAGCGCCTGCGCCTCAAGTAGTGCGATCGGCAAACCCTCCCACAGCGACGTCAAGACGAACGCGTCGAAACATGAAGCTGCTACTCGTCTAGCGTCCTTGCCCGGAGCCAGCAACCGAATCGCCGCGCCGAGCGCCTCGCGCTCGATGCGGGCGGAGATCGATTTCCGCAACGGCCCGTCAGCGGCTAAAACGAGCCGCAATGCCGGGTCTATGATTAAGCTTTTCCTAAATGCTTCTATCAGAAACAACTGATTCTTCTGGGGAACAGCGCGCCCGATTGATCCGATTATCCTCACTCCGGATTCGAAGCCAAGCCGCTCGCGCTCGCCGACGTCCTGTTCGAACCGGCTCAGCTGGGCGAGGTCGACGCCGTATGGCAGCGTTATCGCCGAGACTCCGTCCGAGGTGAGTTGCTCCAAGGATTGGCTTGAGCAACCGAGAACCAGGTTCGCCGATCTGGCCAGGGCGGCTCGCATTGCTCCGCGATAGCGGCGCCGCAGCGCGCCGGAGGCATAGCCGTCTTGAGAGTTGTGGGCGTGGGCGACGCGTAGCGGGACACCTGCCGCGGCCGCCAGTGACAACACCGTTCCGCTGAAGTAGAGCACATGGCTATGGACGAGCCGATAGCGCTCGGCTCGCAGCAAGGAGACGAACCTCCAGGCGAACGTGGTCGCCGGCCGCAGCGGACAGTGAAGGAGCCTCAGGCCCAGAGCTTCAAATCGCGACGCCCATTCGCCGGGCTGGTCTGCCAGCAAGCACAGATCAACGTCCCACGCGGGAACGCCGCCATGCGCGAGCATGTCGAGAAGCCAACGCTCCACTCCGCCGGCCCCCAATCCACCTACTACGTGAAGCGCTCTGCGGTCTACGTGAGCAACCGATGACGTATCTAGAACCACGATGTCTAGGGTAGGATCGGCGGAACCGAGTGCAAGCGTTAGATGCTGGCCGGCTCTCGAGTGTGAGTCATCAGAGCCTGTCGCGGCGACTCGTATCGTCGGCCGTCCCGCGTGGAAGAATCGAGCACCCTGAGCGGCTTTGAGCCCGTCCGCCACCTATAATCGGTAGGACGCCTTGAGCCTACGAGCGAGCATTCCGACGCCGCTCCTAGGGCTTTGCCGAGCCTCAAACCGCTGCGGCTTCGTCCCATAGTCCAGACCTTCGGGGGCCCTTTCTGAGCCGGTATCGAATCCTCGCGAGGAACATCTTCAGCAACTGGACCGGCTTCGCGGTCAACGCTGCTGTCGCCCTAGTGCTGACGCCGATCGTGGTGCGGACCCTAGGGGATGCTCGCTACGGGGTGTTCATGCTGGCCTCGAGCCTCACGGGCGCATACGGTCTACTTGATATCGGTCTCCGGGCCGGTGTGAACCAATACCTTACTCGCTATCTGTCGACAAAGGAGTACGACAAGATGAATCGCGCCGCCAGCAGCGCGTTTGTCGTTCTTTCGGCGCTGGGATTGGCGGCCGCCGCGCTCAGCGTCGTGCTCGGGCTCAACGCGCGGTCGATATTTCACGGAGTGCCCGAAGGCCTCGACTACGAGATCTTCTTTTGCATTGCCGTGACGGGCGTCGCGGCGGCGGTGCAACTCGCAACCTTTCCGTTCGCATCGGTCTTCATGGCCACTCAACGCTACGATATCTTGAACGCGGTCGGCATCTCTGCGCGTATTTTCTCGGCGTTGTTGATTTACGGAGCCCTGCTGGGCGGAGGCAATCTGGTTGAGGTCAGCGTGATCTCAGCCGGCGTGAACGTTCTCGATTCACTAGTACGCTGGCGAGTGGCGTACCGTCTGCTGCCCGAGCTTCGGGTCAGCCCTTGGTTGGTCGATCGCGAACGCCTCGGCGAAATCGCCTCGTTCGGAAGTTGGGCGTTTCTGCTCTCAATAGCGTATTCGATCAATGCCCACGGCCCGCAGATCTTGGTTGGAATGCTGTTGCCGGTCGCGGCGGTCGCTCGGCTTGCTCTTGCCGCAAATCTGGTTCGACAGGTGGGTTCGTTGGTGCAGCCGATCGGTCAGGTGTTTTTTCCGATGGCCGTCGAACTCCACGCAAAGGAAGACTATGCGCGGTTAAGGCGGCTGCACTTCGACGGCTCGCGTCTGTTCTTGCTGGCGTTGTTTCCAACGTGCCTGATCGCCGCGGCGTGGGCCGACGATTTCTATCGCCTTTGGATCGGGCCCGAGTACGTCAGCTCGGACGGCGGAGAGGTTTCGGTCGCGCTGCTGTTCCGGCTGCTGTTGAGCTCGATGATGCTCGGTTACGTTCAGGGCATCGGCGGCCAACTGCTGATCGGCGTCAAGCGCATCCAGCCCACAGCGATAACGTCCTCGACGGCGGCTCTGGCGGGCCTGGCTTTTGGAGCGATCGCCATTCTGAACTACGGACTGGTCGGCGTGGGGGCAGCGACGATTATCGCGAACGTCCTCTTCTTGGCGATTCCACTGCCGATCCTGGCCGCTCGCGCAGTCGGGGCGACCCTGCTCGAGTACTTCCGCGAGGCGATACTGCGCCCTGCACTTGCAGCCGTGGCGCTTCTAGCGCCGATCGCTCTCATTCGGTCGTCGTTCGGCTCGCCCGTTAGTATGGTCGGTCTGGCGCTGCAGGGCTTGCCTGCGGCCCTATTCGCCGTCGCCGTGGTCGTGTTTGTCGGGCTGCGTCCCGAAGAGCGACAGCGCTTCGTTGCCGCGCCAAGCCTGCGGTTAGCCGCGTGGATTCGTTCCTTTGCGCAATGAGGAAGATCCACACCGCCGCCGTCCCGCTCATGTACAATGAAATCTCTCGGAACATATTTCCCAGGAAGGCAGGTGGATGCACGTGGCTGAAGTCCACGTTAGTGAGGGTGAGCCGCTAGACGGCGCGCTACGGCGCTTCAAGCGCAAGGTACAGCAAGAAGACATCATCAAAGAAGTCAAACGCCACTCTTACTACATGAAGCCGGGCGAAAAGAGGCGTCTCAAGCAGGCGCTGGCGCGTAAGCGCAGCAAGAAGAAGCTGCGGCGCGAGCCGCGGGGTTAGCTAGTATCGTCCCCTTCTCCATTCGTTCTCCATCCTGGGGCGGAACCGATCGCGGTTTCGCCCCTTTTCGATTCCAACCATGAGCTCGCTGAGGCGTTACTTCGTTCAGAACTTCGGTTGCCGCGCTACGCAAGCCGACGGAGCTGCGATTGAGGCCGAGCTGTCGGCTCGCGGGCTTAGCCGGGTTAGCGAGCGCCGCATCGCCGATCTCGTCGTCGTCAACACCTGCACCGTTACCGCCCAAGCCGACCAAGACGCTCGCCAAGCGGTGCGCCGCGTTCATCGTGAGAATCCTGACGCCGAGATCTTGATCACGGGTTGCTATGCTCAGCGGCGTCCCGAGGAGCTGGCTAGCTTGGCGGGTGTGCGTTGGGTGGTCGGCAACTCCCACAAAACTCAGATCGGCGAGATTGTCGCGCCTCAAAACCTCGTTTCGATCGCTGGCGTCCGCGGATCGGGCGCCATCAGCTACCATGGCCGAATTTCCCAAGACGGGATCTTCGTGGGCGACGTGTCAGCGCAACGCGAGCTGCTGTCTCAGGCTGTACTCGACCCTTCCGGCGACCGCAGCCGACCGAATCTCAAGGTCCAAGACGGCTGCAACAACCGCTGCTCGTTCTGCATCATCCCGGCTGTGCGTGGCCTCAGCCGCAGCGCGCCCGCGGAGCGCGTCGTTGCGCAGGTCGGCGAGCTCGAGCGTTATCCCGAGGTAGTGCTGACCGGCATCAACCTCGGACGGTGGGGCCGTGATCTAGAGGGACGGCCGCGATTCGTTGCGCTTCTGCGGCGGATTCTCAATGAAACGGCGGTTCGCAAGTTACGAATCAGCTCGGTCGAGCCGATGGATTGGAGCGCCGAGCTGCTCGAGCTGGTCGCGGGCGAGGAGCGTATCTGCAAGCATGTTCACGTTCCGCTCCAGTCGGGCTGCGACCGAACGTTGCGAGCCATGCGGCGACCTTATCGCGTCCGCCACTACGCTGATCGCCTACAGCGCGCGCGCACGCTGATGCCCGACGCGGCGATTGGGGCCGACGTCATGGTCGGTTTTCCGGGTGAAACCGAGGCTGACTTCGATCAGAGCCAGCGCTTCATCGAGTCGATGCCGTTCACCTATCTCCATGTGTTTACCTATTCGGCCCGGGAGGGCACGGACGCCGCCGGATCGAACGGGCAAGTCCCAAAGTCGCTGAAGAAGGAACGCAACAGGGCGCTTCGTGAGCTTTCGGCTGCAAAGAACCTCGCCTTCCGCAAGCGCTTCCTCGGCCGGCGGCTTGCGGCGGTCTCGCTCGAGAACGGACGGGCATTGACGGACAACTTCATATCGGTCTCGCTTGGTGATCCTCATCCAGCTCCCGCGACGGCGATCGAGGTCGAGCCTAGGTCCGTCGATTCTGAATCAACCTTTGCCCTGGACGTTTTGGAGCAGGGTCGTGAGACCGCCCCTACCCGCTATACTGAGGAAGTCGCGCCCAGGTTCGGGCGAGACGCGCCCCGAACGGCCTCAGGCCCGCCGACTGTGCGATAATCGCCGCTCGGTGAGGGGCGCTTTTCCCCTCCTGGGCAGCTTTGCTGTACTAGCGCCTTACACGAACGATGGCTGTAGATTTCACGACGCGACTACGCCGAAAGAGGCTTGCTTGGCAGCGAAACGCGCGCGAGGCGCGGATGATCGCCCGTGGCCTGGCCGACACTGATCATCCGGTACTGGCGCACCTGATTCCGATGCGCCGCTGCAACCTCTCATGTGAGTATTGCAACGAGTACGATCAGGTTTCGCCGCCCGTCCCGATTGAAACCCTCAAGCGTCGCGTCGATCGCCTCGCCGAGCTGGGCGTGAGCATTATCACGATGAGCGGCGGCGAGCCGATGATGCATCCTGAGCTCGATGAGTTGATCCGCCACATTCGAAGTCGCGACATCGTTGCGAGCCTGATCACCAACGGCTACTACATGGTGCCGGACCGAATCAAGAAGCTAAACGACGCAGGGCTTGAGTACGTTCAGATCAGTATCGACAACATCCAACCCGACGAGATCTCAAAGAAGAGCCTCAGGGTGCTCGATCAAAAACTTGCCTGGATGAGCGAGTTCGCCGATTTTGACGTCAACATCAACTCGGTCGTCGGAGCAGGCGTCAAGCAGCCTGAAGACGCCTGCGTGATCGCGGAGCGCGCACTCGAGCTGGGATTCACTTCAACCGTCGGTATTATTCACGACGACAGCGGCCAGCTCCAGCCGCTCGGCGCTCGTGAAAGGAAGGTCTATCAGCGGATCAAGGCGCTGGGCAAGCGCTCGTATTCTCGGTTGACCTTCTTCCAGGACAATATCGCCGCCGGCAAGCCAAACAACTGGAAGTGCCGCGCCGGAGCTCGCTACGTCTACATTTGCGAAGACGGGCTGGTGCACTATTGCTCCCAGCAGAGGGGTAAACCGGGCATCCCGCTCGACGACTACACGGTTGAGCACATTCGCCGCGCGTACCGGACCAAGAAAGAGTGCGCCCCCAAGTGCACTGTTTCATGCGTCCACAAAGTCTCGGCGATGGATTTTTGGCGCGATCCGCAGACCGCGGAAGCCCTTCAAGCGGACTCCGGCTCCCTGGTTCACCTGCAACTCGGCAAATAGCGAACACTCCCGAAGCCGCCCCGCTTTCCGCACGACGACGAACCGCGATGGAAAACTTCTTTCTGACCGAGTACTTCGATTGGCCGCAAGCGAGGTCCTCTAAACGAGTCGAGCTAGCGAATCGACTGCTCGAGAAGCTGGGCTTCTGGACTCGGCTTCAGCCTCCGGTCTACACGGGCTCCATGACGAACATTGAGCAGCGGATGAACATGTATCATCTCGTCAGCCAACCGCTCGCCTATCATGTGCCGGGCGACTTAGTGGAGCTCGGCTGCAATGACGGCCGCTCGGCCGTCCTGATTCACAAAGTCATGGCGCACCACGACCCTTCCCGAAAACTTCACGTCTACGACAGTTTCGAGGGGCTGCCCAAGGCGCACGCTCACGACGGCTCGGACTATTTCGCGGGTCAGATGCAGACAACCCGTGACAAGCTTCTCGCCAACTTCAAGCGCTATGATCTGCCGCCGCCCGAGATCCACGCCGGCTGGTTCAGCGACACCCTTCCTGACCAACTGCCCGATCGAATCAGCTTTGCGCATCTCGACGGCGATTTCTATGAGTCGATCCTGGTGAGTCTGAAGCACGTCTACCCTCGGATGCCGCCTGGCGCGATTTGCCTCATCGACGACTATTCCGACCCCGACGTCCACGTCGGCTGGAACAAGCTGCCGGGCGTCAAGCGCGCCTGCGACGAGTTCTTGGCAGACAAACCCGAGGAGGTCAGCCTGATCTACGCGGGCGACTTCACCCACGGCTTCTTTCGCAAGCAGTGACGCCTCACCTGGGCGATCGATAAACCGTATCACGGGGTACGGACAACGAGTCGTGGAATCATTGTGTCGTCCGTGAGTCGCGGTTCGCCCCGCCGTTCTGAAGGCTCCGGAGGCAGATCTTGAGCCCTAGTTGTTCTCCCAGACGCGTCACTAGGACTTTCCCTGGCCACCGCCCAGGAATTTTTTTCGGTTTGAACGGCGTTGCGGAAGATGAACATCTACGATTCATCTAAGGGTTTGGAGCCGGTGTGCCTTCTGGCGGAACTCCTCAGATAGGATTGGTGTGACGGGCGCGGATCGCGAATCTGAATAGGGAAGACGTTCGTAACTTGTTGATAAATCAAGTGATGGATGGCGAGTTGTTGAGCCGCAAGAGTGCGCACCAGAGCCCCTGAGCGGGAGGTTCGGACTCCCTAATCTAACGGCGCTGCGCTACGTTGGTCCTAGGCGTATGACTACTGGCCTATCGGGCACTACTGGTATACACCGAGTTGAAATTGGTACTACCTGCCCATTTCCAAAATGTTGGTACTGGCCCCAAGATCGTGGTGTGAAGAGGTTGTTGGGCTAGATTGGCAGCAGCCGAATACAAAAACCACCTACCAGGAAACAGATCAGAGGGAGACAGAATAACATGGACACCTTGAAACTTCACTTCGTTCGATTCATCAATAACGACGAAGGTCAGGACATGGTTGAGTACGCGCTGTTGGCCGGCTTCATCGCCGTTGCGGCGGGCGCCATCCTGCCGGACATCTCGGAAGGCATCAGCACGATCTTCAGCAAGATGCAGAGCGTTGTTTCCGCTTCTGCCGGAACGTAGAAGACTGCTCGACAGATAGCGAAAGTCAATCGCCCGGGGGGCGGCGCTCTAAAGCGCCGCCCTTTCGGCATTTCTATCCCGCCCAAGCGCACACCGCCTCTCGGACGGGTCATGGCCCAACGTGCTGAGGCGCAGAGGCCCGTGTCGACTGCAAACCGCAGGTCCGAGCCCACCCCTCTGGGCAGGAGAAGAACTGATGGATACCCTGGACACCCTGAAGCGCCGCTTCCGTTCCCTAGCTGACAACGACGAAGCTCAAGATATGGTTGAGTACGCGCTGTTGGCCGGCTTCATCGCGATAGTCGCCGGAGCCATCTTACCGGACATTTCGGAAGGCATCAGCACGATCTTCAGCAAGATGCAAAGCGTTGTCTCCGCCTCGGCCGGGACCTAGTCGCAAGCCGCGTCAGGCAACCCGCCTCGAGTTGAGGCTGGAGGCCGCTTCTCGCAGGCGGTGATATACGCAGGAGCTGCCCCCTTCTCTAGTGCCGAATCCCGAGTGCAGCGGCCATTCTGCCCGGCTCGCCCGTTCGGCGGTGAGAGAAGAAGAGGTCCGCTCGTTCGTGAGTGCAGAGCTCGATCGCAAGGATCTTTTCAGGCAGCAATCCCGCCACAACGAGTTGACTCTTCAGTGCAGCGCGAAGGTCGACGTGGGGACGCTCCCACTGCGTTTGGCGGCGGACCACTTCAGCCGAGAAACGCCCGGCTACCTCGTCCCCGACCTCGAAACGCTCCAAAGAGATACAGGGGCCGACTAGAGCCTGCAAGTCCTCGACCCGGCAGCCGTACTCGCCGCACAGCCGCTCAACGGCATGCTGGGCAATACCGCCGACAGTCCCTCGCCAGCCCGCGTGCACGGCGGAGACAGCTCGGCGAATGGGGTCGACGAGCAGCAGCGGTGCGCAATCCGCCGTTCGCACTTGCAGCAAGAGCCCAGGGCGATCGCTGACCAAGGCGTCGGCCTCTGGGGGGGCGCCGCCGGACTCAACGACTGCGACGACCCGATCGGAGTGTACTTGGCGCAGGCGCACGGTTTCCATCTCCGGCGCGCCGAAAAGGGCAGGGGCCTTTCCAACGATCCCGAAAGGGCCGAAATCGCCTGTCTGACGGGTTGAGAATCCGTGTTCCAGCCATTCCCAACGCTCCCAGTCAGGCGAGCGCACGATGCCGCGCTGGTCGATCCGATACTCCATTGAAGCCGCCTATTCTAACCTAGGAGCAGGTATCCGCTCATTATGGCCGCATCCGAACAGCTCGCAACCTCCGATATCCGCCGCAAGATGCGGCGCGACTGGGACGAACGCGCCCAAGAGAATGCCTTCTACTATGTCGCTTCCTCGCGGCGCGATTGGACCGACGAGGAGTTCTTGGCTTCCGGTCGCGAGTCGGTGCGTAGCTTCGTCGTCGAGGATCTCGAGGTGATCGCCGGCGGCCGCGATCCGAAGAAAATGCGGGCGCTTGAGATCGGCTGCGGCGCCGGCCGCATGACTCGAGCATTGGCTGACGTTTTCGGCGAGGTTCACGGCGTCGATGTCTCGAGTGAGATGGTGTCGCGGGCTCGGAGCTTGCTCGCTGACGCGCCCAACGCTCACGCTCATCACGGCAATGGAGTAGACCTCTCCGTGCTTGGCGATCTGCGATTCGATTTCGCCTTCAGCTTCATTGTCTTTCAGCACATTCCCAGCGAGGCGGTCATTGAGAGCTACGTGCGCGACGTCGGGTCGAAGCTTAAGCCCGGCGGTCTCTTCAAGTTCCAGGTCCAGGGTTGGACTCAGGATCGCGGCTCGTCAGACGACACCTGGTTTGGGTATGGATTCAGCGAGACCGCGGCGCGCGACATGGTGGAGCGCCAGGGTTTCGATCTGATTCGAACCCACGGCGCCGGCGGACAATACTTTTGGTTGTGGGCTCAGAAGCCTTCTCGGCTCCGCCAGTGGCAGCGGGCGGCGGCTATGCCTAGTTGGCTTGAGGGCCTGCGCTGAGAGCCGCCAGAGCGCCCGTAAGCGACATACGGCGGCCCCAGGGCCATATACCTTCTCTTGGTGCACCTGAGGCCGAGTGCGAGAGAGTGCTGAACGGTATGTTGAAGCGGGGGCGGGGACTTGCTAGTCCGAAAAAGCCAGCTGGATCGCGCTCGACGACCGACTGCCTAGGAACTTATAGGGATTGACCGCGGTGCCGTTGTAGCGCACCTCGTAGTGCAGGTTGTTGCCCTGCGTTCGGCCGGTCGAGCCGACGCGCCCTATCACTTCGCCCCGTCGAACCACTTGTCCGATTTGCACGTAGAGATCGGTCATGTGAGCGTAGTGGGTCGCAAGACCATTCCGCCCGTGGGCGATCATGATTCGACGGCCGTAGCCGCCGCCCCAACCCGCCGCAGTTACCGTTCCGTCGGCCGTAGCGACCACTGCCGTGCCCGTGGGAGCTGAGAGGTCCACGCCGGAGTGGAAGGCGCCTTTGCCGAGAAATGGATCAATACGCGAACCGAAGGAGCTGTTGATGCGTCCTTTGACGGGCCAGATCGACGGGGTCGTGTTCTCTAGATAGGCCCACATCGCTCCGTCGCCTCGGGCCGGCAGTCGTACGCTTTGGAGGAAGTCGAATTGGTTCGCCGGGCTTTTTACGGCTGTCGGCCAATCCGGGCCGCTCGGAGTCTCGTCAGCCTCACGCTTGATGCCGAAAGCAATCGATACCTCTGAAGCCAGGCTGCCCAACGAAGCAAGCTGTGCGTCGCGCTCGTCGCTGTGCCGCTGGAGTTCCTCGTACTGTTTCTCGAGCGCCGCCTTCTCACTGCGAATTTGGTTGAACTGGCCAACCTTGCTGAACATGCGCGCGTAGGAGGAGACGAAGCCGATGCCGGCGATCGATCCGAACAATGCCAGCGCCAGCGCAAGATGCACGGCATAGCCGGGAATACGCAGACGTCTCAGGCGGCCGTGGACAGAATGGCCCACGACTACGATAAAGTAGTGCTTTCTCATCCGAGCTGTTTTCGACGGCCTACTAGGGGAAACCGGCAGCGATCGCGCCGATTGCGGGATTAGTAGAGGTCGCCGTTCAGACAACACCTAGCGCAATGACTGCAACCTTAGCAAGACGCCGAAACGGTGTCAATATGCCGGCGAGGCAAGCAGGTACGGAAATCGCGGAATGAAACGGTCAGAAGACGAATGGATCCGCCGAATTCGGCATGCAGCCGACAACCTCTCCTCGTCGTCAATCCGCGTCGGAATCGGCGATGACTGTGCGGTCCTCGCACCGCTCAAGGCGGACGAAGAGCTACTTCTAACGACCGATCAAGTCATTGAAGGCACGCATTTTACTCGCGATCTCCACCCCCCTGGAGCGCTCGGTCGCAAGACACTCGCACGAGGTCTGAGCGACATCGCCGCGATGGGCGGCCACCCAATCTGGTTTTTGCTTTCGGTGTGTCTGCCTCGGGATATGGCGGACTCTTGGTTAAAACATTATCTTGATGAAATGTTCTTGTCAATACAAATCTTTTATGGGCAAGGACGCGACCTCGTTCTTGTGGGGGGAGATCTCGCCCAGGGTGAACGCATAGCGGCCCAGGTGACGGTAGGCGGAGCGGTTCCACGCGGGCGGGCTCTGTTGCGAAACGGGGCGCATGCCGGGGATCGAATTTTCGTTTCGGGGGAACTCGGCGGTTCGGCTTTGGGCCTAGAGCGCCTGCTGTCGCGCGACGCCGAACCCGCCGACCTGGCAGTGGAACGGCATCTGAGGCCGACGCCGAGACTGAGCCTGGGATTGATGCTGCGGGAGCGGATCGGAGCAAGCGCGGCCATGGATCTCTCTGATGGGCTCTCCACCGATCTGTCGCGTATGGCCGAGGCAAACGGCCTAGCGGCCCGGATCGACGTGGAGCGCATCCCGTGTTTCCCCGGCGCCTCGAGCGAACAGGCGCTGCATGGCGGCGAGGAGTACGAGCTGTTGTTCGCGGCGGGCGAAGGAGCGGAGGTCCCTGAGGCAGCGGACGGGCTCAGTCTTACCGAGATCGGGCGCTTCGAAAAGGGCGAGGGCGTCTGGGCTGAGGGAGTTGGCGACTCAGGACGGATCGAGCCAACCGGATTCCAGCACTTCTCATCAGGCGAAGAAATCGAAACGACTATTCGAGAGCGGAAGCTCTGAGCTCAGCCCAGCTCTTTGGCCTCCATTCTCGAGCGAGGCGTTGCGCTTCGGTAATCTGCTCGGTAGTCATTTCCGCCGCGATGCCGTCTCGAATCTGCGCGTACTCCTCACCAATTTGGCCGATGGAGCTGGCCGCCGCCAGATTGATCCACATGTGCGCGGTTACGAGGTCCTGGTGTAGGCCTCTTCCATCGGAGTAGATCCCAGCCAACTCGCGCTGCCCTTCGCCGTGGGATTGCTCAGCCGCCTGCAGATACCAGTGTTCAGCCTTCTCCCGGTCTTTAGGTACGCCCAATCCTTGAGCATGCATCCGGCCGAATTGATGCTGCGCATTCGCGAGCCCTTGGGCGGCCGCCTTTTGAAACCATCGGGCGGCTTGGGCGTAGTCGGGCTCGGCGCCTTCTTCGGCGGTCTCGTCGACCGAGATCAGAGTCATCCCGAGGACATATTGAGCCTCCGCCATCCCGTGCTCCGCCAAGGGCCTCAGAAGCCCCGGGGCTGAGGTTTGCTGAACCACGAGTTGTTGTAAGGCTACGTTCAGGGCGAACGCCGCGATACAGCCAAACAGGCTCCCCAGCAGAATGCTGCGCAACTTCATCGGCGAACACCATTGTGCACCAAATAAGTCGGAGCCGTAAGGGTTGACTCCGGGACGATCGGGCTCTCCGTCGCTCGGTTTAGCGCTTGTCGACTTGGTAGTTGTGGGCAGCTACAGCGCCCAGTGCCGCCGACGCGCCGCTGTTGGCGATTGTGAACGTTTTGTACTGGTTAGAGTCCGGATGCCGGCGGATGATCCAGCGCTGAAAGGCGAAGAATGCTCCGCCTGCCGCCGCCTTGATCACTGTAGCGCGGCCGACGGAGAACTGGCCAGTCGAGCTTTGCAGGAACGGATTCAGCTCGGTCTTGCCGCGTGAGGAGTGCACGTCGACCACGTTCACCGCGGCGAACGCCGCCCACGATGCAATCCATGCCTTCTTCCAGCCGTTGCGGTTTTGCCGTGTCGCATCGGGCCGCGAGGGAAGGTAGCGCTCTCGCTCGATACGATTAATCATCGCGGGAGTCAGCGAATAGGCTTCGTTAATCTCCTCGGCGCCGAGCCCAGAGGTGAGCGTGAAGGGGAGGAGGAAGGTGGTCAGAAACCGCGCGAAGGAAGAAGGCATGCGTCAAGATTGCCTGCCGATGCACCTCCGCCGCGTGACGCGCGGGTCTCAATCTGCATCTAGTACGCGAGTACGGGACAGGGTACCGCGGATGGCTGAGTCATGGGTCGGTTCAGGGCTGATCAGCAACAAGGGAGTCGACCAGTAACTGCTCGAGAGCGGCTCCCTCGGGCGTCTTGAAAATGTGCTGGGCGTGCGCTGATCCGGGCAGTACTTCCAATCGCTTGGGATGGCGAGCTTGCTCGTAGCTGTGCCGAACCGCATCCACTAGAGGGTCTCCGCCAGCGACGATGAACAGCTTGTCCCCCTTGAGCTTTTTGGGGTCTACGTCGCCCGGCGCAGCGAGCAAGACCAGCTGATCGATCTCTCCTGCCTTAGAAAGGAGGGAGACCTCCGCCGCTGCGTAGCCGCCCATGCTGGCCCCGACGACGGAGACTCTTTCCGCTCCATGGTCCCTCAGGTAGCGTACGGCCGCGAGAATGTCGAGAGCGCGATTCTCTGAGTTGCCGCCGCCGGAGTCGCCGTAGCCGCGGAAGTCAATCGCCAAAACTTGTAGGCCCTGGTCGGAGAGGCGCTTCGCTTGCTGCTCCCAGCTCTCCTTGTTGAAAACGGCTCCATGAGCGAGCACGACAGCCCGCTCCCCTTCGCCGTAGAGGTTTGCGTGGACGCGCGCGCCGTCGGAGGTTTCGAAGCTGACCTCGCGGAAGTCCGCCGGGCGGGCGAAGGCTGCGGTGCAGAGAAACGCTAGACAGAACAAACGCATCGGAATCAGTTTCTCCTACAGCGGGCGCTCTGATTGTCGCAGCCATGGCGGCCGGGATCAACGCCGGGAGCGACCCGCTTGATGGATCCGATCGTGTAGGATGTCTTGCACCATGAAGCGATTTCTCCTCTTAGCTGCTGCTCTGTTCTCGTGGCTGGTCGTCACGCCCGCCGTCGCCGACCTGCGGCTACCTGCGATCTTCTCCGATCACATGATCTTGCAGCGCGGACGGCCCGCGCCGGTCTGGGGCTGGGCGGACCCAGGTGAACGCATCACGGTCCGCTTTGCGGGCCAGTCGCACTCGACGGCCGCCGGGCCTGACGGTAAATGGATCTTACGCCTTGATTCACTCGAAGCGAGCGCCGAACCGCGCGAGTTCAGCGTAGACGCCGGAGCTGGAGAGCACCTTGACACGATTCGACTGCAGAACGTGATCGTGGGCGAGGTTTGGCTCTGCTCGGGGCAGTCAAACATGGAGATGCCCATGAAGGGCTACAACAATGAGCCGATCCTGCGCAGCAACGATGCTATCGCTCGCTCCTCCAACTCGGCGATTCGTCTGTTTACGGTTCAACGCAAGACTTCCGGTAAGCCGCTCGATGATGTCGCTGGGCGCTGGGAGCCGTCCTCGCCGGAGGTCGTATCCGATTTCAGCGCGGTGGGATATTCCTTCGCGGAGTACGTTCATCGTGTTCTGGGCGTGCCGGTGGGGGCAATCGACAGTTCTTGGGGCGGAACGCCGGTGCAAGCTTGGACCGAGCGGTCGACGCTCGGCGCCATCCCAGGCGTGGACGTTGATCGCGATGTAGGCGACCGCGCGCACCACGTCTCGGCGGCACTTTACAACGGGATGATCCACCCTCTCGTCCCTTACGGGCTGCGCGGTGCGTTGTGGTACCAGGGCGAGAGTAACGTCAGCGAGCCGGCGCTGTACGAAAAGATGTTCGTCGGCATGATCGGCAACTGGCGCGGGCGCTGGGGGCAGGGTGAATTCCCGTTCTACTTTGTGCAGATCTCTCCTTACGACTACGGCGAGCGAGAGTCGGCCTATTTGCGCGAGGCGCAGCTCAAGACCATGCTTTCGGTGCGCAACACCGGCATGGCGGTGACGCTAGACATTGGGGAGAAGCGCAACATCCATCCTGCGGAGAAGATCGAGGTCGGTCGACGTTTGGCCTTCTGGGCTCTGGCGAAAACTTACGGCATCGATGCAGTGGTTTATTCGGGTCCGGTCTACCGTTCGATGCGGGTCAAAAAGGGCGAGGCGATTCTTGAATTCGACTTCGCAGACAACGGGCTCAACAGTTACGGCGTGGCGCTCAACGGGTTTACGATCGCCGGCTCCGACAAGGTGTTTCATCCAGCCGAGGCCCAGATTACTCGACCAGGGGTGCTGCGGGTTTCGAGCGATGCGGTGAAGCAGCCGGTAGCCGTTCGCTACGCCTGGGAGAATTGGTTGGTTGGCAGCCTCTTCAACACCGCTGGTTTGCCTGCGTCGTCGTTCCGGACCGACGACTGGTAGGGCGCCTCCCGGGCCAAGATGTTTCAAGGACCCCAACGTACGGCAGTGCGAGCTCTAGGCTTGTGGTGCCTAGCGGCGACAGTCTGGTCGGCCGTAGATCCGGCTGATTGGGCGACTTGGTTCTTCGAGCTTTTCCTTGGGGCCGCCGGCGTGATCGTGTTGATCGCGACCGCTACGCGGTTCCCTTTCTCCACGGCGGTCTACGCGACCGCCGCCGTCCACTACCTGATCTTGGCCGCGGGCGCGAAGTACACCTATGCCGAGATGCCGCTGTTTGATTGGCTGCAGGAAGCGCTCAGCCTCTCGCGCAACCATTTTGACCGAGTCGGTCACTACGCCCAGGGCTTCACGCCTGCCTTGGTGATGCGCGAGGTCCTCCTACGCACGACAGGCCTGGGGCGCGGGCGCTGGCTGGGTTTGCTCTCGGTGAGTGTGGGCCTCGCGTTCAGCGCGCTCTATGAGATTCTCGAGTGGCTCTGGGTGATCGGGTTCTACCCAGACGCCGGACCGGAATGGCTCGGCATGCAAGGCGACGTGTGGGACGCGCAGTCCGACATGCTGATGGCGCTGCTTGGCGGGCTTACCTCGGCGGTTGTTCTGGCGCGCCTCCACGATCGTTCGATCGATACGCTGTGCCGCTCCATGAGCGGCGACGATCTATAATGATCGTTCCCTCTCGCCCAGGGCGGCGAGCCTAGAAGATGCTCGACAACATCACCAAAGAATGGTTCAGCGAGCGGCTGAATCAGACCTTTCGCATCACGGCTGGAGAAGAAGTGATTGATACTGAGCTCGTTGACTGCAGCGGGCTCGGAGGCGACCGCATCGAGGGCGGCCGCGAACCGTTTTCGATTGTATTGCGCAGCGCCATGGAAACAGCGCTCGAGCAGCAGACCTACCGCGTCGCTCATTCCGAGCTAGGCGAGCTGGATATTTTCTTGGTCCCGATCGGCCCCGACAAGACTGGGATGCGCTACGAAGCGGTATTTACCTAGAGCATCTTCCGGCGGCGGCGCCAGATGAGACCGATCAACCCGGCCGCCGTCAGCACGAACGTCGATGGTTCCGGCGTCTCGATGCCATCGTATATCACAACGCCGAGAGCGCCCGATCCGATGAACTCCCACTCGACGCGATCCCACTGCCCTCCGATCTCGGCGGCGGTGAACGGTTGGATGTAGTTGAGCGTACTGTCCCCCCAAACGATAGTGGGGTCACGCACCTGCAGATCGAGGTAACTGAGCTCTGTCAGCAACGTGTTGCCCACATAGAATCGCACCAACGACTCCGTCTCGTTCTCGACTTCGCCGTCTGGCGCGTACCAGGCGATCGAGTTGATCAACGCTCTATCCCAGGAAAACGTGATGATGCCGCCGCCGGCTTCGTCGTCTGGATCGTCCGTCAAGAATCCCCCGCTCTCTCCGCCATTCTCCTGGATGATCAGCACGTTGCCTGTCGGCACATTCATGGCGTTTCCGTCCACCCACGGCGACTCCAGGTCGGGGTCTCGGTTGCCGGGAGAACCGCCCCTCGTGTCGTATACGGCGACGAGGTCAGGGCCGCCTCCGGTGTTGACGCCGGAGATCGTCAGATTGAGAAACGGCGACGAATCGTACTCGTCGTCGACGACCTGGCTGGGATCGATCGAAAGGGTTTCGTAGTCTACAGTGACTGCGCCGAGCGGGGCCGTTAGCAGGGCCAACGAGAGGGCCGCCGCAAGGCCTACGAGACGGCCAGGAATGAAGGTTCGAGGTATTGAAGTCACGGGTTTTTTTACTCGCATCGGGGTATGCCTCCAGCTTGGGGCCGGGAGGGGCGAATGGTAAATGGAGCAGGCGTACTGAAGTGACCTAAGGGCCGAGACTTAGTTACCCCAGGACTATCGGCGCCGGGGGGCGCGATTTCGGCTGAGCGCCGTTCGATTCGCTACAATCCCGAGACACCTATGGAACACACCACTCGCCGCGAATTCCTGCGACTCGCCTCCGCCGGCGCCGCTGCGCTGCCTCTTGCTTGCGGAACGGCGCCGCATGAAGGACCACGATCCGAAAGGCCCAACATCATCGTCATCATGGCCGACGACATGGGGTTTTCCGACATCGGCTGCTACGGCGGCGAGGTCGAGACGCCGCGCATAGACGCCTTGGCCGAAAGCGGCCTGCGGTTCCGCCAGTTCTACAACACCGCGCGTTGCTGCCCGACGCGAGCGTCGCTGCTCACCGGCCTCTACCCGCATCAAACGGGCGTGGGCCATATGGTCGACAACATCTACCTCAAAAACGGCGAGGCGCTGCCAGGCTACTCGGCGACACTCAACCGAAGCTGCGTCACCTTCGGCGAAGCGCTCCGGCCGGCGGGCTATACCACGCTGCTGAGCGGCAAATGGCACGTCAGTCCGGCCGTCGACCGCGACAAGGTCACCCCGACCGACAAGAGCGACTGGCCTAGGCAGCGCGGCTTCGATCGCTTCTGGGGCACGATCCACGGTGCCGGCAGCTTCTACCATCCGCCGACGCTAACCGACGAGAACGAGCCGATCCAACCCGAGACCGACGAGTTCTACTACACGACTGCGATCGGCGAAAACGCGATCCGCTTGATCGACGAATCGCCGCGCGACAAGCCTTTCTTTCTCTACACCGCGTTCACTTCGCCGCATTGGCCCCTGCACGCTCCCGACGAAGACATTGCCAAGAACGAGGGCAACTACGACATCGGTTGGGACGAACTGCGCAAGAGGCGCCGTGCGCGCATGGTTGAAATGGGCATCGTCAAAGACGAATGGGGCCTGACCGAGCGCGACGAACGTGTGCCGCCCTGGGAAGAGGCGGAGAACAAAGAATGGGAAGCGCGCCGCATGGAGGTCTACGCCGCTCAGATCACGGTGATGGACCGGGCGATAGGCGGAATTGTCGATAAGCTCGCGGAGCTTGGCCAGCTTGAGAACACGCTGATCTTGTTCCTAGCCGACAACGGCGGTTGCGCCGAGACGCTAACGAATCCCAATCCCGAGGCCATCCACATTCCGAGGACTACGCTCGACGGGCGGCCCGTGAGACTGGGCAACCATCCCGAAGAGATGCCCGGTCAGGCCGACGACTACCAGAGCTACGGACCGCCCTGGGCGAACGCTTCGAACACGCCGTTCCGGCTCTATAAACACTGGGTGCACGAGGGCGGCATATCATCGCCGCTGGTCGTTCACTGGCCCAAGGGAATCGATGTAGCCGGTGAATGGACGGACCAGCCGGGACATCTGATCGACGTCATGGCGACCTGTCTCGACGTCGCCGGCGCCTCCTACCCCGGAAACTACGAAGGCAATCCGATCATTCCGATCGAGGGCGAGAGCCTGTGGCCGATCTTCGCGGGCAAGGATCGGAACGGCCACGCCGACGGCATCTACTGGGAGCACGAGGGCAACCGCGCTGTGCGCGTCGGCAACTGGAAGCTGGTCTCAAAATGGAGTCCGCCTGAAAACAGCCGCTGGGAGCTGTACAACATCGACGCTGACCGCACCGAGCTGCACGACCTCGCCGAGCAGATGCCGGAGAAGGTTTCAGAGCTTAGCGCGATGTGGCAAGCCTGGGCGGACCGCGTCGGCGTGGTCCCGTGGCGAAGCTGGGACGAATCGATATCGGCTCGAGAGACCTAGGCCCAGCCCTAGCAGCCTACGGACGTCGCTATGGGCCCATATTTCGAGAACCGAATCGAATCTAGGCGAGCAAGCGCCAGTTGGCCTGCCGTAGGACGGCATACCGCGACTCTTTCATCCGTTCGTACCAAACCGTAACGAGCGAACCGTCATCTGACTCCGCCGTCGACGGGTATCCCAGATCGCCGCCAGCGCCGTCGTCGGAAATCGTCGCCGGAGCCGACCAAGTCGCGCCGTCGTTCTCGCTCACGCGGGCTTGGTTGCCGAAAGGCTTGCGTCGGTAGCCGTAGGACATGAGCAGCCGACCGTCGCGCAGCCGCAGCAGGTGCGATGGCAATCCCCAAACTCCGATCGAATGCGGCGTCGACCACGTTCGTCCGCCGTCGTCGGATTCGCTTTGCAGGATCTCGCGCTCGTTCGTCTTGTTGTGATTGCGGATGTGCGCGATCAGACGCCCGCCGGTAGCCTCGGCTATGTGCAACTCGTGGTAGTCGCTGAAGTCGTCGCCGTCTCGTGTGGGGATCTCCGCAAGCCAGCGCCAGGTCACTCCGTCATCGTGCGAGTCGGCTACGCCGATGCGCTTGTTCTGATGCCAGAGACGCTTGCCGGCGTAGATGATTCGGCCGTCGGAAAGCGGGATCGGTCCGTGTGGGCTGTTCAGCGGCGCTCGGTACGGCGCGGACCAAGTCGCACCGCTGTCGCTTGACCGCAACATCCAAGTACCCAGCATCCGCTCACGCTCGGCGGCGGATGTCCGCTTATGTGCGGCGCGCCACGCGCCGATCTTCTCAGAAGTCCAATCGCCGACAGGGCCGCTCGATCCCGGCTTGGCGTCCTCGAGAGAATCGACGTAGGCGAGCGATGTGAACGTGGTGACGAGCAGTGATCCCTGAGGCGTTTCGCAAACGCCGGCGTCACGGTCGTCAATCGCCGTGTCCATCAGGACTCGCGGCCAGCCCCAAGTCCGCCCTCCATCCTTCGAGCGCATCATCTCCACCCGCCCGAACGGGCAAACATGCGCCTGCCTGCCGCCCGAACAGACGACCAGCAACTCGCCGTCTTGGCGCTGTGCCACTGTTGGCCAACCATGGTAGAGATGCGGTTGCTTGCTGATGACCCGGAGGCTGTCCACTTCAGCGCTTGGAGCAGCCGCCGCCCGTGGACGTAACGCGATGGCATAGGCGCTCAAGCTGAGGGTCCGGATTAGGTTGCGACGGGTTGGCGATGACATGTCAATGCCATACTACCTCGGCTGTCGTTCGCTGAGTACGGCTATCGGTCGGAGGGATGTCTATTGGATCAGCGGCGGAAAGCCGTCCGGCACGTGTCTGTGGCGCGTCAGTTGCTCGTATGCATAGGCGATCCGAAAGATCATGCCCTCGTCGTAGCGGCGGGCGAGAATCTGAAGCCCGGCCGGCAGCGTGCCGTGGGTGTAGCCCATCGGAACGGTAGCCGCCGGCATCCCAGTTGCCGGGGCGACGAGTTGCGAGTTGTCGCCCTTGTACTCGGCGCGCGGTTTATCGAGGTGCGCCGGCGGATTCGTCCACGTGGGGTACAGCAGAACGTCCACCTCGGCGGCGTCCATGGCCGCCGTCACATCTTCCAGAAACGCATTGCGCAGCGGATTTGCGGGGTAGGGAAGACAGGGCTCCTCCCAGTCTTCAGGCGCGGTTTCGAGCGGGCGCTTCGCGAATCGCTCCAGCGACTGCTTGACGTATGGAGAATGCTGACCGGTCTCGAGCACCTCAATCACGTCGCGGATCGGCGCCTGCTCGCCCAGGGACTGAAGGTACAGGTACATGTCATACCGGAAGCGATCGCAGAATTTTCGACTATCGAGATGCTCTTGAAAGCCGGGTACGATGATGGGCTGCACGATCTCGGCGCCTGCCGCCCGCATGTCTTCGATCGCCTGGTTGAACAGCGCCGTCACCTGCGGGTCCGCGTCATCCGTATCGACAAGAGCCCTCAGGACGCCGACGCGTGCGCCGTTCAGCCCGTCCACGTCGAGAAAGGCGGTGTAGTCAGGCTCGCGTTTATCGGGTTCCGTGAATGGATCGGCTGGGTCGTATCCGGCGACGACGTTAAACAGCCGCGCTCCGTCTTCAACCGTGCGAGTCATGGGTCCAGCAATGTCGCGGTCGAACGCCAACGGGATGACGCCGTCGCGGCTAGTCAATCCGATCGTCGAGCGGATGCCGAACAGAGCCAGGTGCGATGAGGGGCCGCGAATCGAGTTTCCCGTGTCTGTGCCAAGCCCTGCGACGCCGAAGCTTGCCGCCACGCCGGAGGCCGTCCCGCCGGAGGAGCCCGCAGGAACTCGATCGAGCGCGTATGCGTTCGCCGTCACTCCGAAGGAGGAGCTTTCCGTCCGCCGCGGGCTGAAAGCCCACTCGGCCATGTTCGTCTTGGCGATTACTATTGCGCCTGCTTCGCGGATCATGCGGACCATGAAGGCGTCATCCGGTGGGTAGCTTTCCTTCAAGACGATAGACCCGCCGGTCGTCGGCAGGTCGTGCGTATCGAAGTTGTCCTTGACGAGGATCGGCGCGCAAAACAACGCACCCTGTTCCCGGCTGCCCTCGAGTGCCGCGTCGATCTCATCCGCTCGTCTCAAGGCGTTCGGGTTGACGACAGTGATCGCGTTCAATCCCGTCGATTGGTCGTATGTTTCGATTCGGTCGAGGTAAGTCTGCACGACGCTGCGGCAAGTGACCCGCCCTGAAGTGATCGCATCTTGGATATCTCCAATCGTCGCCTCGACTACGTCGAAAGGTACAGAAATATCCGGTTCGCCAGGACCTCCGCAGCACGCGAGGCACAACGACAAGCCGAGCACCCAGAGTAATTCGGCTCGGCGGCAGTGACGGTCGCCCGGAACTGACCAGCGACTGAAAGTCATCAGCGTGCGGAGGCGCTGGCTACGACACGACAATCTCGGCCTGCTGGTACTTCTGCTTGTAGACGTCGGCGTTGACCTCGAGCCCGAGTCCGGGCTCCGAGGAGACGGTGTAGAGGCCGTCGCGGAATTCGTAACCCTTCGCGAGGACGGCGTCGCACGTTGAGCGGTCGTCCTCAGCGGCGCTGACGCTCTTGACAGCCTTAGCGAGGTGAAGTCCCATGAACAGGCCGATCTGCGAGCCCCAGTTGTGGGGAACCGCCCTGACGCCCGCAGCCTCGGCCAGCCGAGCGGACGCCAAGTTGTCTAGAAATCCTCCCCGTCGAATGTCCATTTGCGTCACATCGATCACCGGTTCGGGCTCAAGCAAGGGCCGCAGCTCGGCCGGGTCGCGGGCGCTCTCGCCTTCAGCGATCAGCGTCTTGATACCGGCTTCGGACATCCGCGCTCGAAGTCGCAGATAGTCCCCGCGGTCGTCCGGAAAGATCTCCTCCATCCAGTAGAGGTTCGCCTCTTGCGTTTGGCGCATTAGCGCCCAAGCCCGCTCGAAGTCGTCGCGGTAGCCGTTGTTGGCGTCGGCCAAAACTTTGGATCCCGGCCCGAGGGCTTGCCGAACCGAATTCAGCACGTCAATGTCCCGCGCGAGGCCCTCGTCTTTCTCCATCCACTTCCAGCCGCGGCCGACTTTGAATTTCATGCCGGCGTAGCCGCTCCGGGCGGCCTCGACCGCTTCCTCAACAACAGCGTTCACGCCTCGATCGCGAAACCAAACATCACTGAAATAGAGCGTCCCGTCGTAGACCTCGATGCGATCGCGGGCCGCCTCTCCAATCAGGCGCCAGCAAGGCCGCTCGGTAAGCTTGCCGATTAGGTCGTAAAACGGACCGTCGAGGTGGCGATATCGCTCCAGTAGTCCAGAGAACTCTTGTGAGCGGCCGATGATCTGCCCGTCGCGCATCTCGTACAGAGAGAGTGGGTTGGCCCCGATGAGCTGAGTCAAAGCCTTAATTAAGGCGTCATCCGGCGTGGAGTAGTCCATCACGCCGACGCCTTCGACGCCCGCGGTGGTCTGTACTCGGACGAGCGTGTTCTCGTAGGTGTGACCCTTCGGCCTCACGTCGTAGGAGTTCATCGCCACGAACTTGTGGAAGCGACCCTGTACTGGCGTTAGGGTGATACGGGCAATCCGAGGAAGCTGAGGCGCCGCGAAAGCACGTGCGGCGAGCGGAGCGCCGATCAGAAATACTCGACGGTTCATATATGTCTTTGGCCTTCCCGCCACGGTCAGGATAGCTGAGCCGCGGCAGCGCCGCAACGATCTTGGCGCTGCTTGTCAAGACTCGATAGAAATGTCCCCCAGAAATCGTCGTCAGGGCTGTGGAAATGTGGGAATCGAAGCGCTGGGCGGTGGCTAGCCAAACATCTGCTTGAACGCCGGGAACGAGTTCCTAAATCCGTCTTCGAACGTGCCGCCTTCGGGGCGGTGAACGCTTTCGAAAGAGATCACTCCGTCATAGCCGTCGGCCTCCAGAGTAGCCGCGATGTTTCGATAGAAGCCAATCATTTCGCCTTCGCCAAATTGGCATTGGTCGACCGTGGCCTTTGGTATGTCGACGCGGAGGTCCTTTACATGGAAGTGCGCAAGATACCCGCCGCGAAGAGCGTCGTAGCCGTCCGGGTAGGCGGGCTCGTTGCAGAACAGACTATTGCCGGGATCCCAAAGAATCTTCAGCCGGTCGCTGCCCATCTCATCAACGAGTTTCCGGCCGAGGTAGGCCGAATTGATAATGGCGTTGTTGCCCGTCTCGACGACTAGAGTTATTCCTGCGTCTTCGGCTGCTTGCACGGCTGGAGCAAGCAGTTGCTTGAGCTTGTCCCAAGCGCCGGTCGAGACGACCCAGGCCTCCGAGCCGCCCGAGCCGAAGAGGATCATCTCTTTGCGGAAGCTCATGATCCGAACCAGTCCGCAGTCGAGGACCTTGGCCGTGTCGATGCAGCGCTTGAGCGCCGTCATGTGCTTCGAGTGGGACTCGTCGCCGACTTCGGTTTGGCCCACGAGCATCCCAACGAAGTTGTGGCGCGAGAGGCAGCATACCTGCATTTCGTATTGACGAACGAGATCCTGAACCCGGCCGACTTCAGCGTCGTCGAGGTCTCCGATCTCCTTATCCCAAAGGAATTGGAGCTCAACTTGCCGCAGGTCATGCTCGCGCATGACTCCGAGCGCGTGCTCGAACTCCCGGCTGATGCCGTCCGTTATGACTCCCAACTTCGCCATTGTGCTTTCTCTCTACCAGGTCACCTTCGTGCCCGCTATTTCCTCGAGCCATTTGACGATGGCCCAGTTGTCGTCATCGGGAAAGCGAGAGATGCCCGCCTGAAACATCTCGTACGCGGCGCTCGTGGCGAACATCGACGCGCCTGCCTCGCGCGCCACGCTCATGGTGATGCCAAGGTCCTTGTACATCGTGCCGATGTGGCTGCCTGTGTTCTCAAACTTGCGGTCGAGGATTAGGCGCGCGCAGTTCTCGAACAGCGGACTGCCCACGGCGCTGGCCTGAATCACGTTGAACAGCGTTTCGCCCTTCACGCCGGCCTTGTGCCCCATCACCAGTGATTCGAAAGTTGCGGCGAACGTACAGCCGATCATCGCTTGCAGCGCCGCCTTTACCGTCTGCCCTTGGCCGATTTCTTCGCCCACGTGGAAGACGACCTTTGAGATCGCATCCAACACGTCCCGATTCTGGGTGAGCACATCAGCCTTAGCGGCCGTCATCAGCGTGAGCGCCCCGTTGTCCGCTCCGGATTTGCCGCCGCTGACAGGGGTGTCGATCAGGTTGACGCCCTTGGCGGTGAGAGGCGACTCTAGGGCTCGCACTTCCGCCGGCAGGATGGTGGCGGTGACGATTACTGTCTTGCCCGGCTCCATGGCTTCGAGCAAGCCGCCCTGTCCGAGGACCGCGTCTTGGACTTGTGAGCCGTTGAGCACCATGACGAACACGGCGTCGCAGTCTTGGCCGAGCGAGGCGCAGCTCGCCGCCCGTCCGCCGCCCGACTCCTCCAACATCGCCGTCCGCTCTTCCCGAAGATCGTATCCGAGGGTGGAAAACCCGCTCGCCAAAAGGTTTCGGGCCAAGCCGATCCCCATATCGCCCAAGCCAATGACCCCAACGGTTTTCATCTGATATCCTTTGTCCTCGTTGCGCGGCCTCGCGGCCACGAGAATCGTCCAGGATAGCGCAGCGATCAATGGCAGCGTGAAAGCTCGCAGCGTCATCATGCTCGGAGCGGTTTTCGCCGTTCTCGCCGGTTGCTCGCATCGGGATGGAGCCTACCGTTTTCGCTATTCGCACGCGCAGCCTGGCGGGCATCCACGCAGCGTGTCGATGGAGTTTTTCGAGCGCGAGCTCGAGCATAGAAGCGGCGGCCGAATCGAAGTAGAGACCTACTTCTCCGGGACGCTCGGCGGCGAGCGCGAGCTGATGGACATGGTCGCGACGGGCGTTTTGCAGGGCACGCGTGGCGGATTGTTCGCGGATGCAAACCCCAAGTACAACCTGTTTCTCTTGCCCTTCCTCGTCGAGGATTGGGATCAGGCACTGCGCTTGATTTACAGCGACTTCACTGCTCGCATCAATCGAGGCGCGAGGGAAAGAGGTTTTCACGTCCCGGCCTGCGGGATCTCGCAAGGCTTTCGGGCGCACACCAACAGCCGAAGGCCCATTCGCCGGCCCGAGGATCTCGCCGGCCTGAAGATGCGCGTGCCGCCCCAAGAGGTCTATGTCGAGACGGCCCGAGCGTTCGGAGCGAATCCGCAAGAGATCGCGTCTGTCGAGGTCTACCAGGCGATCCGGACAGGAGTCATCGACGGCCAAGATAACGCTCTGTCCAATATCTTCGACACGAATCTCCACGAAGTGCAGCAGTTCCTGACGATCAGCAACTACTCAACCGGCCCGGACCCCTTGCTCATCAACCTGGGCTGGTACGAAGCGCTGCCGGACGACCTAAGAGCAATCGTCGACGACGTCGCGCAAGAAACCATTCTCCTCAGCGATCAGATGAATCGCGACACCGAAGGAGAATACCTCGAGAAGCTCTCTCTCGAGATGGAAGTGACCTTCGTGACCGGCGACGATCTAGATCGTTTTCGAGAGCTGGTTGATGTCGTTTACGAGCGCTTCATTGCCAAGGGTTACTTTAGCCGAGCGGAAGTCGAGGAAGCGCGCAGGGTCGCCTTGGACAGCCACTGACATGCTGAAGCTCGACAGATTCGAGTCCGTGTTGTCGCGAACCGTGGAGGCAGTGGCAACGGCGTGTCTGCTGGCGATCTTCGCGCTCGTCAGCGTGTTGGTGTTGCTTCGCTACGTCTTTAACGCCGGCATCGTCGGCGGCAATGAGATCGCGACCCTCCTATTCGTCTACGCCGCTGTGTTGGGCGCTGCGGTTGAGGCGGGCCGCCACGGGCACATCGCGATCAGGGTTCTTGTCGACAAGCTCGCCCCGACGAAACAGCGCATCGCCGAGATTGCTGGGTTCGGCGTCGTTGTGATCCTAAACGTCGTCATCGCCTGGCAGAGCATCGGCTGGATAGCAATCACGGGCGACTACCTCATGCCCGCCACACAAATGCCGCGTCTAGTCGCGCACTTCGCTGTTCCGCTCGGCTGTGTGCTTACAGCTCTCTACTCCTTGCTGGGCATCGTCAAACGTTTGCGCACGGAGGGCTCAGCATAGGTGTGGCTGCTGCTCGCCGTCCTGGTTGTGCTGCTCGGCGCGGGCGTTCCCGTCGCGTACTCGCTTGGGCTTGCGGCAGTGGCGTTTTTCGTGGTCGAAGACCCGGCCTTGCTGGCGGCCCTGCCGCAGCGGCTCTCCGCTGGGCTCGATTCCTACGCTCTGCTGGCGCTACCGCTGTTCATCCTTATGGGGCTCGTGATGAACGCCGCTCGGATTACCGACAGGCTGCTGCGGTTTAGCGCGCTGTTCGTCGGACGGCTGCGGGGCGGGCTGGGACTCGTGAACGTCGCGGCCAGCATGCTGTTCGGCGGTATCTCGGGTTCGTCGGCCTCCGACACCGCTTCGATCGGGTCGGTATTGATCCCGGAGATGGAGAAACGCGGCTACCCGCCGGCCTTCGCCGCCGGCATCACCGTCGCCTCCTCGACGATGGGAATGATCATTCCGCCCAGTATTCCGATGGTGCTCTACGCGGTGGTTGCACAACAATCCGTCGGAAGGCTATTCCTCGCCGGCGCGGTTCCCGGCGTCCTGATCGGACTGGCTCAGTTGGTCATCGCCCTCGTGGTCTCATATCGCCGCGGCTATCCACGCGAGCCTGTCGCTCAAGGCTGGAGGCACGTCCTAGGAGAAACCGCCAGATCGACTCCGGTACTTGCGATGCCGCTTATCATCGTCGGGACGGTCGTTCTCGGGGTTGCCACGGCTACCGAGTCCGCTGCGCTGGGAGCGCTCTACGCGATACTCGTCGGCTTCGCAATCACACGAGCTCTCAGCGTCGAGGCGGTCCGGGATTGTCTGCGGCAAGCCGCTCTGACCAGCGCCAAGATCATGATGATCATTGCCTTTTCCCAGGTGTACATCTGGATATTGGCCCTAGAGCGCGTGCCTGAATCGATCGCCGCCGCTGTGACCAACCTCGAGTTGGGGCCGCTGGCAACGCTCCTCGTAGTCGACGTGATCATCCTCGTCGCGGGGACTGTGATCGACGTCAGCCCGGCGATTCTGCTTTTGACTCCGGTCTTTCTTCCGGCGCTGGCCGCGGCCGGCGTGTCGCCGATTCAGTTCGGAGTCATCCTCGTTTCGGGTCTGGCCGTCGGGGCGTGCACCCCGCCGGTAGGCAACTGCTTGAACGTATGTGCCGCAATCTCAAGACTGGGAATCGGCGCGATCTTCCTCGGCGCGGCGCCGTTCTTGGCCGCGAACGTCGCCGTGATGCTCGTGTGCACCGTCTTTCCAGAAGTCACTCTGTGGCTGCCCTCGGTCTTGATGGAGTAGCCGCTCGACGCTAGGTGAGATCGCTTGCTAGCGATTGTTTGCCAAGTGGAGCTCAGCGAACTCCAGGAAGCGCGCCCAATCGTAGGGCTCGATCGAATGGCCGCCTTCGCGGACGTGGTAGCCTACTTCGCTCTCGATGATCGCCTTCCCGACAGGCGGAGATTGCTCGGATCGCAATCCACGTTTTCCGAGGAGGCGATAGACTTCGCTTGCATGGTACGCGGACAGGTACTCGCCGCGGGCGTCCGCCCATGTGTCGCCGACGGCGCTGTGCACGTACACCGGGCGGGGCGCGACGAGCGCCAGCAGCATGTGCTGATCAACCGGCAGATCGTCTTCCTGATTGACAAACTTCCACGCATTGCGACTTAGCCAGTAGGGGAAACGCGTCACCATCTTTTCGAGCGTTTCACCGAAACGCCGACGCCACAACGCCGCTCCCGCGCAGCCTGATTGCGCCGAGATCGCCAGCGCGAAACGTTCATCCTGCGCCGCGGTCCACAGGGCGGCCTTGCCCATCTTCGAGTGCCCCATTACCGCGACCCGTTCGTGATCGAAGGCGTCGTCCGCTTCCAGAAAGTCCAATGCTCTCGACCCTCCCCAGGCGACAGCGGAGAGCACGCCCCACTCATTTGCCTTCGGGAAGCTCTGTCCCGCTCGGTAAAAGAGCGGGTGGACGCCCTTGCGAAACTCCACTTCGTTGTGGCCGACGAGGTCCTGCTGGTATACGGCGACGAAGCCGAATCCCCGGCCGAGAATCTCAGCCAGCGGCACGCCGTTTCGCAGCATGCCTGGCGCCTGCGGGTCGGATGCGAATCTATCTGACTTTGTGTCGTTAAAGCTGTGCATCAGCAACGCCGGCGCCGTTTCGCTTCGCCCATTGGGAGTGAAGACGAGGATCAGCATCTCGGCTGAGCCGTTGTCGTTGCGGAACCGGATCCTGACGTCGCGTCGGGTCGCTCGGCCGTCCATGAATTTATGGTCCGTCCGGACGGTTTCGTAACGAGTCTGAATAGGGCTTGAAGGCTCGGGAACACGGCCGTACACGAGGTTGCTGAACAGCGATAGAATCTGTGGCCGGCGCACGTTTCGCCATTCGCTGGGAGTTGTGATTCGATTCCCCTCCGCAGTCGTCAGCAGGGGCGGCAGGTCAAAGTCGGGGACTAGGCTCTCGTCATAGTTGACGTCTTTGTCGATTTCCTTCCGCTGCCCGGCGGCTGGGAAAGCCAGGGCCAAACAGGCCGCGAGAACGGCAAGCCGGATCAAGCGTCGTGGCATTTTCACCCGGTCACTCTCTTCAATCCCGTCCTTCACGTTGACTTGTCACCTTGCGATTCCGCGGCGGCTACGGGCGCCTTCCGAGCTGCGGGCCGGCAAAGCGTCCATGACCGCGGGATATGCGTAGCCGACGCCGAGCAGCGCTTTTTCTCGGTCGTCGCACTTCTCGATGGTTTCAGCGCTGATACAGCGACTCCAGTCCTCGATGGGTTTGATCGACTTGCAGGCGTAAGAGCCCAGCAAGGCGGCGCGAGATGAGGAACTGCGGTTCGCCTGGCCGGCGTGCCAAAGCAAGGCAGGAAACATGAATAACGACCCCGCCCGGCCGGTGACCCGGATGCTCTCCTTCTCGAATTCGTCCGGATCGGGCCAACAGGCCCTCCGTTGGCTGCCGGGCACGATTGCCGATGCGCCGTTCTCCTCGGTGAAATCGTCCAGCATCAGAATGGTTTCCACCGCCAGAAAGAAACTTGCGTTGAGGGTGCAGGGCCAATGCCCACGTGCGTGCAGATCCCAATAAGGGTAGTCAACGTGTGGTTCTTGGGCAGGTGCGCCCGGGTGCAAGATGTTCGCGGCGTAGGAGGCGAGCATTAAATCGTCGCCCAGGATGGGCTCCATGATCGAGAGGAGGTAAGGATCGGCGAACAGCTTTCGAAAAATGTCGCCCTTCTGAGGCAAGTTCCAGACGCGCTTCTGGGTCGGATCCGCTTCGTCACCGTGAAAATGCGACGTCCGATCCGGCTCCTGCTCCGCCAGTTCGTAGGTTCTCTCACGAGCCTCGCTCACTTGGGCCGGCGTGTAGTAGTCCTTGAATAGAAGATATCCGACACCGCTGCATAGAGTCTCTACAGCCCTGTCGATAGTGGGGCGAGAGTCGCCGTTCATGGCGCAGATTGTAGCCCAATTCCGTTCAGTGGACCCTCCTCTTGCAGCGGTGTTGGTCGAGCACGACAATCACTCCTCGGGTTCGTTGAAGTTGGCGGCCATGTACTCGTGGTAGGGTCCCCTCAAGAAGCCGAGGAAAATTTCGTTTACCAACTTCAACGCCTTCGTTACGGCGTAGTCGACATCTCCGTCGTGGACGCGCAACGACACAGTCACCGAACCCGCCCGATTACGACATCGCACAGACGAGCGCTCAGGGTCGATACGCCGATGCGGCGGTAGGTCTGCGGTCGACCTTTGCTTCAAGAACACCTTCAAGTCACGATACAGAGGCGACGTAGCGGGAGCGCTAGGAAGCAGGTCTCGAAATGCAAGCTCGCAGGCGGCCGGATCAAAAATGAGCTTCAGCGGCCGCTCATTCAGCCAGACGAACGTAAATCGCCGCTTGCCGCCCCGAGTTGTCGATGCCGAGAAAGAACGAAAAACGCCGCGGTCGGCGCGTTTGCGCAGCAGCCGCTCGACCGTCTCCGCCGCCTCGCCCAGCAAACGCATCAGTGATAGTAGGCCATGCACCCGGGTTCGACTTTCTGCAACTGCCCCGGCGGGTAGTCCCGGCCGCTCCAGAATTCTTTGATCGCCTGGCAGTTGATCACCGTCGAAACCCGTTCCGCTGCCGCGATCTCATAGCTCCGCTTGAGCGCCGGGAGGAAGTCCTCCGCGCGGGTGACGTATTCGCCGCGAGCGCCCAGCGCTTCGCCAATCTTCTCGTAGCGTAGATTCTCCTGGAAGAGATACATATGCTCGGCCCGAGCCGTATCGCTGCGACCGCCGCTCTGCCCGCTTCGCCACACGCCCCAGGCATTGTTGTTGTAGATAATGACAACGGCCGGGATGCGGTATTTGCTCAGTGTCTCCATCTCCATGCCCGAATATGCGAAGCCGGCGTCTCCCGTAATCGCCAGGATCGGCGCCCCTTGGTAGGCCGCTTGCGGTCCCGCACCTTGTTGCACCGCGGCGCCGACTCCGACCGTGTAGCCCACGTCCGGCCCGATCGCACCGTACTGATAGGCGCCGTTGCAGATCTGCCCCGGACGATGGGCGCGCAGCCGCCGACGCGTGAATCGGGCGATGCCGTAGCCGCCCGATACGACCGTGGTCTGCTCCTTAGGGAGCTTGCCGTTATAAAGCAGGTCGCTGATTCCCTTGGCGATTACCGCCGGGTGCACACATTCCGCCTGCGTGCTGTACTTCAAGCCCAGTCTGTAGTGCTCGTCGTTCTCCGCTTCGAACGCGGCTCGCGCGGCGGCAAGCTCATCGCGCCAAGCCGGGCGTTTCTTCGGCGGCAGCGCTTCGGCCAGTGCGTCGAGCGCCGCCTTCTCGCAGCTCACGATCCCGAGGTCGATCGGCAGATTACGCCCGATGTCCGATGCCTCCGGGTCGATCCGGATGTAGGTCGCGTCGGGATCGAACGAGTACTCGCCGACTGACGGCATCACGTACTGCCCAACCAATACGACCACGTCGGCGCTGAGCAGCGCGTCCGGGGCGGTGTTGGCGGAGAGAGCATGCTCGTCTCCGAAGTGACCTCGACTTGGACCTGATTCGACCACCGCGACATCGCCCCTCTCGGCTACGGCCCGCAGCGCCTCCCATGCCCGGCTATAGAACACACCGGTACTGGCGACGATGATCGGCCGCTCGGCCTTGTCGATCATCCGAGCCGCCTCTGCGATCTCCTTCGGGGAAGGGTGCGGCCTCGATTCGGTGCGGTATTTGGTCTTGTCGTGGAAGTAGCGCAGCTCCTCGGCGCTGTCGAATGTTCGGCGCGCGACCTCACCTGGGAAGTCGAGGTGCACCGGGCGCGGAACCCCCGTCTTTAGCTGGCGGAAGGCGTAGGCGGCGTACTCGTGAACTCGTTCCGGCGTAATCAGCCGCTTGCCGTACTTTTTCATCCCGTCGGTGGTGGGCTGCTGGTAGCTGCGCTGGATGGCCTGTTCGGTATCGTCTAGGCCAATCGTCATGTTGCTCGCCAATACCAACAACGGGGTCCGCGCCGCGTTGGCCGAAGCGATGTTCATGATCATGTTCGTGAATCCGGGACCTTCCGTGCCCGAAGCCGCTGCGACTTCTCCGGTGACGCGCGCGAAGCCGTCCGCCGCCGCGCACATCATGCCTTCGGTGCGTCCGCCGTAGCACGGTATGCCCTCTGAGGCGATCGCGTTGATCACAACGTAGTTTCCCGGCGCGCAAAACAAGGCTCCCAACCCTTCCGCTTTGCAGGCCTTGGCGAAGACTTGCGCGCCCGACATCGGAAACTCGGCCGGCTTGAGCGGCTCGCCGAGGCTCCTCCCCGTCTCGCTCGGAACCTTGATGTTCGGGTCGCGCTCGGCGTGCGTCGACGCCTCGGCCGCCGCCGCGCCCGCTGCCATCGCGGCCGCCCCTCCGGCTACGAACTTGCGGCGCGACACCGACCCGCCTCGACCGCTTCTGTTACTCGCCATTCTTCTTCTCCTTCGGGCCGATGCTGCGGACATAGTGCGTCAACTGCCAGATCTGCTTCTCGTTCAACTTCTCTCCGAAAGCTGGCATTTCGTGCCCTGCTCCGTCTCGGATCGAGACGAAGAGTTCGCCGTCCGTCGAACCGTATCGCCATTCGTCGGGATTGCGCAGGCTCGGAGCTTCGGAATCCGGGTTCGCCTGAGCCTTGCCGTCCGCGCCATGGCAGTACTGGCACAGCCGCAGATACGTCTTCCGGCCCTCCCGGACCGCCGTTGCCGAATCGGCGATTGGGCTCTTGAGCTTCCGAGCCTCCGCTCGCGGCAGTCGCTCAGCCGTGGCGGATGCCCCCGCGTCACCCGCCAGCGCCGCCGCAAACGCGAAAACGAACGCAAGGCTTCTCATTCGAACTAGTAGACGGCTTATCCGCATCAACCCAGCGCAAACGCTACGAACTGATCGCCCGACTTCGTCTTCGGTTTACCCGCGCCGCCGGCCGCGATCACCACATACTGCCGCCCGTCGACCGAATAGGTGCAAGGCGTCGCGTAGCCGCCGGCCTCCAACTGATGCTCCCAAAGAGTCTCGCCCGTCTCGGAGTCAAACGCCCGGAACTTCTCGTCTTGCGTTCCGCCTATGAACACCAGACCGCCCTGCGTAGCGATCGACCCGCCGATGTTGAATGTGCCCGTGGGCGGTATCCCCTTGGCCGTCAGCTCGGCGTGCTCGCCCAGCGGCTTGCGCCAGCGGTACTCAGCGGTGGCAAGGTCGAGACACAGCAGCTCGCCCCACGGCGGCTTTGAAGCTGGGTAGCCGTCCTGGTCATTGAGAAACGGATAGCCGTTGACTTGGTATCGATAGGACTCACCCTCCGGCGCGTCGGTCAACGTGAAGAACTTAGGCGTGTTGTTTGTATTGATGTAGAGGAGGCCGGCCTCAGGGTCGTGACTACATCCGCCCCAAGTCGTGCCGCCCATGGTTCCGGGCGAGTACACGCTTCCGCGCTTGCTTGGCGGCGTGTAAAGCCCTTCGTTGCGCAAGTCCTTCAACCGCCGCAATACGTATTCTCGTGACTCGTCGGAGATGTCCGTGATATCTGCTTCCGTCAATCCCTGCCGCGAATACGGAGCCGGGGCCGTCGGAAACGGTTGCGTCGGCCAGGCGCTTTCGCCGGGCACGTCGGAGCTCGGGACCGGCCGCTCCTCGATGTCGAAGAGCGGCCGCCCGTTCTCTCGGTCGAAGACAAATAGGAAACCTGTCTTCGTCACCTGCGCGACCGCATCTCTCCACTCTCCGCCGCTCTTGACGCGCACCAACGCCGGTTGCGCGGCCAGGTCGTAGTCCCACAAATCGTGACGGGTTGTTTGAAAGTGCCAGATTCGCTTGCCCGTTTGAGGATCCAGCGCCAACAGAGAGTTGCCGAACAGGTTCTCCCCCGGGCGATCCCCGCCGTAGAAGTCGAACGTAGGCGATCCGATTGAGGCAAGCAGCAATCCCCGCCCTTCGTCCACGCTCATACCCGCCCAGTTGTTGCAGCCGCCGATCGTCTTCCAGTTGTCCTCGCCCCAGCTTTCGTAGCCGAATTCCCCCGGATGGGGAATCGTGTGGAAGATCCAGCGGCGCTCGCCCGTGCGTACGTCATACGCACGGATGTGTCCGGGAGCCGCGGGCCTAGGACCCTCGCCGCCGCCGCCGCCGAGTATCAACAGATCTTCGAAGATCACCGGCGGGCTGCTGTGCACGTAGCTCGTCTCGGAGACGTCGCGGTCTAAGCCCTGCTTCATGTCCAGCACGCCGCCGTCGGCGAAGGAGGCGACCGGCTTACCCGTGTCCGCGTCCAGGCAGTACATGTACTCCCGGGCCGCTACGAAGAGCCTGCGGTGATCGCCGTCCTCCCAGTAAGTCACGCCGCGATTCACGCCCTTCGCACGCCTCATCGCGACCCCTTCAAACGGATCGAAGTCCCATATGAGCCTGCCCGTCGAGGCATTCAGGGCGCGAACACGGAGCTGTGCCGTCGTGATGTACATCCGGCCGTCCACGACGATCGGCGTGCACTCGATCGTCGTCGCGGGGCGCTCGAGGCTGTCTCCTGTCGAATGCACCCAAGCGACTTGCAACTCGCCCACGTTAGAGCGCTTAATCTGGTCGAGGGTCGAATAGCGGGTCGCTCCCGGATCTCCCCCGTAGTAGCGCCAGTCTCCTGCCGCGCCGCGGTGCGTGGCGGCGGAAGTCACCGAAACGCAGGCCGCTGCGGAAGAAAGGGCGGCACGCTTGAGAAAGTCGCGGCGAGTGTGATCGTTCGGCATTCGGGCTCCGCCCGTTATTGTAGACGTGCTTGCCGCGCGATCTACTGCTTCACGTACTTAGTAAGACCGCCGCCGGCCGTTGGGCGTGAGCCTGGGCCCTCCGCGACGAACACGTTCCCGTCGGCATCGACCGCCACGCCTTCGCCGGCCACCCCCTGCAACACGCGTATCTCGTTTTCATGCGGCGGAATGAAGCCGGTCAAACGGTCCTCTCCCGCGGGCCCGACCCGTACTCCCGTCAGCCACCCCGGGTGATTGTCCCCTTGTGACTCTGAGTCGATCGCATAGAGCGTATCGTCGTCGGTGATGAACAAGCCGCTGACCCGACTGTACTGGTGATACGTGTCGAGGAGCTCCCCATCTTGGCTGAAGATCTGAATACGGTGATTGCCCCGGTCAGCGACATAGAGTCGGCCCTGAGAATCAAACTCCAGCGCGTGCGGCGTGCGGAACTGCCCTGGCCGAAAGCCGAGCTCTCCCCACTCCTTAATGAAGTTGCCGTCTTTGTCGAACTTGAGTATGCGGCCAGTCGTGCCCGGCGGCGGGTCTGGAAACTGCCCGCCGTGGCCGTCGGAGACAAAGATGTCGCCGTTCGGCGCGGTTATCACGTCACACGGCTCGTTGAGTTGCCCGGGGCCGCTGCTGGGTTTGCCCGCGACGCCGAGGCGCATGAGAACCTCGCCCTCAGGGCTGAACTTGATGACTTGGCCACCCTTCGTGCCCGCTTCGTTGCTTTGCAGGTCGGTGACCCAGACATTGCCGGCGTCATCGACGTGCAGTCCGTGCGGCAGCACGAACAGACCTGCCCCGAAGTTCTCCAGCAATTCGCCGGTGTTGCGGTCGAACTTCAGAATCGGGTCGACGGTTGGATTGGCCTCGCAGCCGCCGTCCAGGCCGTTCGCTCCGCATCGGTCGTACGTCCAGATGTGACCATCGGGGCCGATATCAATGCCAGCTGTCGATCCCCACGTCCGGCCGTCAGGCAGGCCGACCCATTGGGTCATGACCTCTGGATTCGGATTTGGCAGGGGCCGGTCAACGAGGTCGCTCGCGAGCCCCGCATGGGCACCGGACGCTTCGGTGCCTGGCCCAGGGACCGTCGGCTCACCGCCACCACATGCGGCGATCGCCGCGAATGACATCGAAACCAGCGCCAGACCGGCACGCTTCACTATCAGCCGTCCATTCTTTCTCATCGCTGTCCTCTCCCTCGGCTGACGATCGGAGAAATTCAGCCGCTTTATTGCTCCAACCCAAAGACGTAGAGAGCGTGGCCGGCTGCGATCGCCACCCGTTGCTTGCCCCCAACCGCGTAGCTGATGGGATTAGACGCCATCGACCCGCCGGTTTGGAAATGCCAGAGCGGCTTCCCGGTTTGGCTGTCGAGGGCGAGGAAGGCGCCGTCCGGCGAGCTTCCGAAGACAAGGCCGCCTGCCGAAGAAAGCACTCCAGCCCGCGTTCGGCCATACGCCGGAAAAGCCCACTTGAGCTTGCCCGTCTCGGGCTCCAAGGCGCGGATCTCGGCGTAGGGCTCCTCTCCGGAAATGTCGCGTGCGCCGCCCGCGTTGTACAAACTGCCCGCTCTGTAGATGGCCTCACCCTTGTGAAAAATGTGGCCCATTTCCATCGTCATGACGTAGAAGAGGTGATCCACGGGGCTGTAAGATGGACTGTACCAATTGGTCGCTCCCGCCACCGATGGATAGATTTTTGTCCCCTCGATCGTCGGCGCCGTGTTGGGCAAGCGCATCGGGCGGCCGTGATCGTCCAGCCCTTCCGCCCAGGTCTGCTTCGCGTACGCCTTGCCGACGAGGAACTCGCCGGTTTCACGATCCAGCACATAGTAGAAAGCGTTGCGGTTGGCGAAGAGCAACAGCTTCCGCTTCTTACCTCGCACTGTTCCGTCGATCAACACGGGAACTTCCGTCGCGTCCCAGTCGTGTACGTCATGCGGCGTGAACTGGAAATACCATTCAAGCTTGCCGCTGTCGGCGTCGAGGGCGATCAGAGAATCGGAATAGAGGTTGTCGCCCTCACGGACTTCGCCGTTCCAATCCGGCCCGGGGTTGCCGGTGCCCCAGTAGATCAAGTTGAGATCGGGGTCGTAGGATCCGGTAACCCAAGTCGTGGCCGCGCCGCGCTTCCAACTGTCGCCGGCCCAAGTCTCGTTGCCCGGTTCGCCCGGCCCCGGTACGGTCCAGAATCGCCAGGCGCGCTCGCCGGTCTTGGCGTCATAAGCATCCAAGAAGCCGCGCACCCCGTACTCTCCGCCGGCGATGCCGACTACGATCTTATCTTTTACGGCCAAAGGAGCAACCGTCACCGACTGTCCGATCTTGTAGTCTTCGACCTCGACGTCCCATCGAACCAGACCGCTCTTGGCATCAAGAGCGACTAGGCGGGCGTCCAACGTTCCAAGGTAGACCGTGTCGCCCAACACGGCCACGCCGCGGTTGACCTCCCCGCAACAGACGGGAATGTCGTTCGGCAGCTGTCGCTTGTACCGCCATAGCGGTTGACCCGTTGCCGCGTCGAGCGCTGTTACGTCGCTGGGCGGCTCGGAGATGTACATCATGCCGTCAACGACGATCGGCGTCGTCTCGAACTTGTGCAGCGTGTTGATCTGATGAGTCCACAGCGCTTTGATCTCGCTTACGTTGCCGCGATCAATCTGCTTCAGCGGCGAGTGGCGATGCGAGGAGTAGTTGCCGGAGTACGTCAACCAGTTGTGCGGTTCCGCTTCGGCTTGCACGATTCGCTCGAAGCGAACCTGCGCGCCGAGTGCCGCTGCCAGGACAAACGGCAGGATCAGGAATCTCATGAGCCTCCTCGCTGCGAAGCCAAGAACGAAACCAGGTCGTCCATCTCGGTTGTCGTGAAAGTCTCGCCGTAGGGCGGCATCGAGGACTCGCCTTCTTGGCGGTGCAGCTCGGCGAGATTCTCCTTACGAAGGGAATGGAGAGTGTCGCCGAAGTCCCGAACTTGAATCGTAAAGGCGCCTTCATTCAAGCGAACGCCTCGGATCCGTTCACCGTCCCGGCCAATGGCGGTGACCAACAGGAAGCCCTCGGGCACGGCCGCTGCGGGCTCAAGCAAGGATTGACGGAGATAGGCGAGACTGCGGCTTGCGCCGATCTCGGTGAGGTCCGGTCCTTGACGGCCACCCTCTCCGCCGAGCCAGTGGCAAGCGGAGCAATTCCCCTTCCCGTAATAGAGGCCCTTGCCGAGTTCGGCGTCGCCGGGCAGCGGCTCCGGCTCGGTGCGGCCGAGCGATTCCACGTAGGCGGCGATCTTCCAGATCTCGCTGTCGTGCAACTGCCATCCCCGCGGCATCTCGGTTCCGCTGATGCCAAGGTCAATCACCAAGAACAGCGACTGGGCGTCTCGCACATGGCTGAGACTCGGCCGCGCCAAGTTCGGCCCTCGCTCTCCTCGTCCTTCTGGACCATGGCAGCCTCCGCAATGTCCTTGGAAGAGCCGCTTACCGCTCGCGATCTCGTCCGGCGTAACCGGCGGCCTGGGAGGGATGGCCGCCTCGCGCCCGCCTTGCGCCGGCAACAGGGTTACGGCCATGACTGCGACAAGCAAGACTCGCATAGTGAGCTCCAAGGTGATGAGCGCCTCCCTCCGCGCGGCGGACGCGTGGAGAAGATTGTACCGCTAGTTAGATCCCAAGCTTCTGCGCGAGCTCCACGAAATCCTTCGCCACAACATCGAAATCCGGATCGGGGCTAACGTCGCGTCCGCTGCTCGGCCCGTGCTCGAGCGGCCGCGAAACGAAGGCAGTGCTGAAGCCGACGCTCGCCGCCGCACGTAGGTCGCCTTGGTGTGCCGCTACCATCATGACCTGATCCGGATTCAACCCCAGTAGATCGGCCGCCGTGAGGTAAACCTCCTTGTCCGGCTTGTAGTGATGGGCCAGTTCCGCTGACAAGACTGCGTCCCAAGGCAAGCCTCCATGCTTCGCCATGTTCACCAGTAGAGCTACATTGCCATTCGATAGCGAAGCGATCACGTACTTCTTCTTCAACCGGGTGAGCCCCTCGACCGCATCCGGCCACGGAGCGAGACGATGCCAGACTCGGTTGAGATTGTCCAATTCCGGCTCGCTCAAGCCGCTGACGCTGAAGCGTTCGAGAAGTCCGTCAAGGATGAGGCGGTGCAGGGCGTCAATCTTCATCCAGGGCAAATCGCCGCTTCTCACGCGCGCCATGGCCGGACCGTAACCAGCGCGCCATGCGTCCGCGAAAGCTTCCCAATCTACGTCCAGACCCTTCCGCTTGCCCAGCTCGTGACCCTCGCGTATGATTGTCGATCGCCAATCGACCACCGTCCCGAAGACATCAAAGGTCAAGGCTCGGACTCGTTCTAGCTTAGGGCTCATGGGCGAGCTCGCAGACCTCGCGGGACGTACCGCTGCGGTCGCAAGAAGGTACAAGACGGCGCGGCGTCGCACGGGACGAAGGTAGGCTCCTCAGCGCGAGGATCTCGTATTAGGCTCCTCGACATCGGCAGTCTACGCCCTTCACTCGTCGAAACACAACTGCGTCGCCGAAGGGAGGGGGAGGCGAGCGGCGACAACGGAGCGGTTGACCTATCACTCAATCTGAATCAGCAGCTCGGCGGTTCGGCTCTTGCCGTGGGCGTCCACGGCTCTGGCCTTCAAGAGTTGGGGACCGGGAGCGAGGTTCTCGTAGCGGTACTCGAACGGCTCCTCCGTGACCTCAGCGATCTTGGCCTCGCCGTTGTAGAATTCGACGCGCGCTAGCCCGCCTTCGACGTCATGGGCCGCCACGCGCGCGGTCACCGTACCTGAGGCCGATTGCGCGTCGATCTCGGGTTGGAGAAACCGCACGTTCGGTGCGACGTTGCCGTCGTTGACTTGCGAATACATCCAATCCATGAACCCGGGGAGTTTCTGAGTGGCGCCCTGAGCCCCGCCGTGGTTCGTGTCCGGAAAGATCGCGAAACGCGGATTGACCCCAGTCACCTGCGGCAGGCCGCCGCGCGGATCGCCGTTTGCGGCCCGAATAGCGGCTACGTTGGCCGTCATCGCATCCGCTCTGGAATCGTCGCTGCCGATGGTCGCCCAAATCGGAGTTTCCTTCACCTTCTCGGCGTCGAGATCGCGAGCGCTGAGCGCCTGCGGGTTGGCAGCCGCGAAGAACCCCGGACGCTCCTGTAGATAGCGCCAGGCTCCCCCGCCACCCATGGAGAATCCTTGCAAGTAGATCCTGCGGCGATCAATGGGGAATTCCTCGAGGAGTCCGTCAATGATTGAGAAGACGACTCGCTGCCGTGAGGCGCCCGTCCAGCCTCCACGGCCCCCGACACGAGCCATCAAGATCGTCGGCTCTCGTTGGACGTTGCGTTCGTATCCATGCCAGAACTGCAGATTGCTCTCTTTGAGTATCCTCTCGTGGGTCACGCAAACGCCGCATGAGCCGTGCAGAAAGATCAGCAGAGGCACGGCTTTCTCAACGGCAAGCTCCGGAGGCACGTAGACGACGTATTGCAGCGCTTCTCCAGCGCTGTCGACGAACTCCCGCTTTTGAAACTCAGGAGGCTCGCCCGGCTGTGTCTGTCCGCCCGCAATTGCTGTGCAGGCCAGAGCCGCGCACAAATAGAGTCGAATCTTGTTCATAGATGCTGTAGTCGGGGTCTCCCGGGCGGGGTGCTGCGCCCTGGGGGAAGTTAGCACATCGCGGGAGCGGCGAGCGCGTCGATTGACCGAGCACGCCAAGGTCGACCAAACGTTACAACTATCGTTTTGGCGGACCGTCCGGAAGGAGCGGGATTCGGCTCGTTTGTGCGCGCCCAATGGCCGATCCGAGTTCGTTCGGCGGCCGATTCCTCATGACATGGCGATTTTCCGCCAGTGACCGTGCGAATCTCCCCTAGGCCGCTGATTCAGAGGCGCTTAGCCTACTCTCGAGGGGGAGATGCGCCAGGCTTGTGCCACCGCGTGGCGACCAGAAAGCCTTCGTTGTCTGGCAGCACGTCGTATCGAAAGCGGGTTGGGACTCTGGTCTCCGAGCCGGGTTCACGACTGGCGGGACATAAGGTCCTTGGATACGAGGAAAATCCCGCCTGCCTCCCGCCGTGGTCGTGACGGCAGCCGCAGTCATCGCGTTAGCTCTGCAAAGCCTTGATATTGATGGGTGGTCGTGGTCGATCGTTCCCCGACCAACCGCCGCCTCCGCGGTCTCTGTAACTCGGTGGAGTCCAGTCCGGTCGCCTTTGAGCCCACGGCAACCGAACTCCTAACCCGTCCAGCACCTTAGTGTCGTCTTCGAGATATCGGTGGTCGATGCCTTGCGCTTCGTTCGGATCGAGCCCGCCTACTTCTTCTTACTCGGAGAACCACTGACCTTCAGCCCCGTCTTCGACGCCCCGCCTCTCACAGTCGATTCGGGCTTGGGGGAGTTGCTCGGCCTCGCACTGACCCTTCCCTTCGCTGCTCCGCTCCTAACTGGCGATTCAGGCCTGGGGGCGGCGCCCGGCCTGGCCCTTCCCTTCGCTGTTCCGCCCCGGACCGGCGACTCCGGCTTAGGCGACCCACTCGGTTTGGTCCTGGACGTGCTTTTTGAGACACCGCCCCGCGCAGGTGATTCGGGTTTCGGCGTCCCAGTCGGTTTTCGGCTGGTCTGGCCTGACGCTACCTCCTCCGCCGATATCACAGCGACAGCTGGGGGCAGGTAGAATGCAGCCTTACTGAACTTGTCCAAAAGTTCTCGACGACTGACTTTATTGTCCGGCACGAGGAGAGTATAGCACCGCCCGGCTCGATCGTCTACGATTTCGGCCAACGCGCCTCAATCAGACCCTGGTCGACCCAAGAACAAAAACAGTCCCAAACGTCGCGTCCGACGTTCGGTGCGTCCGGAAACATGTCCGCAACTTCAGCAGCGACAGCTTCAGGCTCGGCGCCCTCTTCATGGCGCAACCAAACATAGGCGGCTGTGCGATTCAGCCGTAGGTGGCGGCCGTCAACCGTATCCAGCAAGACTTCGTCTCCTTCAAGCCTGGATACAACGTCGCGGGAATGGAGGGTGGGCGTCGGCATCTCCGGGACCGCCTTTCGGTCACCTGGCCGCGCCAAAGGCAGACATGCAAAATACTTCTTCGTGTCGGAAGCCGGGAAAAGCGCTTCAAATCCCGCATTGCCTTCATGGTCATCGAGCTGCGTAATGCCAACTAGGCCAAGCAATCCAGCGATCATCCGCCCTTTGGTCCGCTTTTGCGCCTCGTACCCGGGCGTGCCCTTGGGTGAGCGCATCGTCAAGGCGGGGCCGATATTACACTCGAGCAGCCACGGTTTGAGTCGGTCGTCGATCAATAGGTCGCAACCAAGGAATTGAAAACAACAATTGCCATCTGGAGTCAGCGGTCGCGTCTCGGCCAAGATCGGCTCTCGCGCTGCGATGAAGGTCTGCGCAAGGACCGAGCGAATCTGAAGCCACAACGCATCGTCATCGACTCCCGACTCGCGAAGCTGCTCACGATACGCTCCGAAATCGACGGCGCGGATTGGGTCGTCCACGTCTTCGTTCTGCATCTGCACGCTGGGGTTGGTCAGATGGACCACACGATCAGCGAGGGATTCGCGGGCCGCCGTGAACGGCCTCGAGGTGTACTTCGCCAACCCGCCGCGAAAGATGTGGACTTCGAGTGGGTCGAGCGACGTTAGTGCTGCGTAGATCCGCAAGGTATGCTTGCACGCCTCGCCCGGCAGCAGCAGCGGGTTGGCGATGTATTCCTGGACCAGCCGATCTTCATCGGCAGACACGTGAGCTGGGTCTGAGACCATTTCGATCCCTTCCCCAAGGGCAGAAGCTTCAGGCTTCAGAATCCACAGTTTTTCTGGATGGCGTTGCGCGTCCTCGAGAAATGCCTCGTAATCCTCCGGCATCAAATAAGATCGTGGAAAGAAGTCGTAGACCTCAGTCTCACCCGCTCGCCGCGCGCGCTCCGCCGCCCGGCTCAAGCAACACCAGAGCCCGTCTTTAGTGGCTAGGTGACCGATGCCAGGAAACTGATTGACGCGCTTGTGTTCGGTCAGCTCCGCGAAGTCTGCTTCCGCGAGTGGAAAGTCGGCCCAATACAGATCCCAATCCTCGTCCTCGGTCTGTACCCAGCCATGAGAGTCAAGATGAGCGCGCACTAACTCCGTCTGGCTGTCCGCGAGTTGAGCCTCAATTCGATATCGTTGGTTCAAAGTCAGCACTCTATCAGGGGCAGTATGGTTGTGTTGGAACCACGCCTTACGCACTTTAGCGAGACCCGAATCTTTCCAGCCATTCATTAGCCCCTAGAACGTCCCGAGGTTTTGGCAGGCAGAGACTGAGTTAAGCAGACGGCCATTATACCCGTGGCGGTCACAAGAAGGCTCTCTCGTTCAGTGTCAAACTCCCAGACATTGGCTGACGCCTGCGTCGAACCGGCGAGAACCATGATAAAAAAACAGTGCGAACAACGGGATTCTACAGGGTTTTTTACAGCCGTCTCAAGGTCCTCGTGATCGAATTATAGATAGCCGGACAGATACCACTACCCCGCCTGGGCGGCAACGCTGTGCTTCACTTTCTCGGCGTCGAGGTCGCGGGCGCTGAGCTCCTGCGGGTTGGCGGCGGCGAAGAACCCCGGACGCTCTTGGAGATAGCGCCATAGCGGGAAAGGCGAGTGAGGCCGAATGATTAGGCCGGTCGAGGTGAGAACGAACGATCCAGCGTTTCTTTCGGGCGGGCCGTCTAGCAGGGGAGCGGGATTCGGCCCGATAGCGTGCGCCCAAGTAACGATCTGAGCCTCGGTGGTCGACTTCTCCTGACGTCGCGATTTCCGCGAATCGCAGACGTTGATCGAAGTGGATGCCGGCACGGGCGTAGAGTCGAGAGTGAACGATTCCCTATTCCTCACGAAGACCTGTTGTCGCGGCGGGACTGGAGCGGCGACTTGCATGCAAGTCGCCGGAACCCTACACTACGATCAGTCGTGCGTTCGCGGATTCCACCGCTGTTGCTGATAGCGCTGACGCTCTTCATGGGCGTTCATCTGGCTGTCGCGCAAGGCCATTCCGGCCTGCTTCCGGCGGGCGACCATGACGATTGCGCACTCTGTCACGCGGCGAATCTTGATGTCGCCGCGAGCTCCGAGACGACTGCGGAGCCGGCCCCGCCGCGTTCCGCTCCGGTTTCGGTCGATGATTGGCCGGAACTAGCCGCCGAGTCTCGCACGTCCCTTCGGGGACGCGCGCCTCCCTCTCACTCCTAATTACCGCCTGTCGATTTCACCGCTCCTTTGGGGAGCGGTGAAATCCATGTGTTTGGCTGACCGGAATTAGAAAGAAATGAGGATGAGGGAGATTTCGAATGAAGCAGTTTTGGGTCCGGGCGTCCTTGGTGGCCGCCTTAGCAGGCGCCTGGAGTGCGCCGATCGCCGCACAGAGTGCCGGGAACGTCCGAGGTACGATTTCCATGGAGCGGAGCGGCGAGCCGCTGCACGGAGCCGCGGTACTGATCGTTGAGCTAGGGAGGAGCGCGATCAGCGGCGAAGACGGCGCCTACGTCCTAGACGACGTCCCGCCGGGGCGCTACCAAGTGGTCGCTCACCTGGATGGGTTGTTCAACGAAGCAGCCAAGACCGTTGAGGTGGTCGCCGGCGAAGCGACCGCGATAGATTTTGCGTTGGGTTTGACTCCCCAAAGAGTCGAGGTCACGGTTACGTCGAGCGAGAAAGAAGAGACGGCGTTCGAGTCTTTCAACAGCGTGGAATCGTTGGATGCATACGATCTGACGTTCTCGCGGGACGTGTCGCTGGGAGAGGCGCTCGATCAACGAGTAGGAACGGGAATCGCGAAGCGGAGCTTCGGGCCTGGCTCTTCGCGTCCCATCATTCGCGGGTTCGACGGCGATCGAGTGTTGATCATGGAGGACGGGATTCGCACGGGAACGCTGTCGTCGCAATCGGGGGATCACGGCGAAGTAGTGAACCCGGCTCAACTCGAGCGATTGGAGATCATTAAGGGCCCGGCGACACTGCTCTACAGCGGCAATGCGATGGGCGGCACGGTGAATGCTGTGAGCCGCCACCACGAGTTGCATCGCCATCCCCACGAAGGACTGCGTGGCTTCGTCTCCGGCTCGGCCGGCACGGCAAACGCGTTGGCCGGCGGCAGTGCGGGGTTTGAACTTGGGCGGGGCAAGTGGATGCTATGGGGCTCTACGGCCGGGACGCGCGCTTCCGACTACTCCGCGCCGCAGGTTGGCCAGATCTTCAACTCGCGAGCGCGCATGGCGAACGGCAACGCCGGCCTAGGGTGGTTCGGCGAGAGGACCTTCCTTAGCTTTGACTTCAAGGTGGACCGGGGCAGAAACGGCGTGCCCTTCGCCGCCGATCTTCACGGCCATGAAGAGGATCTTCATGGGCACGAAGAGGAAGCCGACGGCCACGAAGAGGAAGCCGATGAGGGGCACGAGGAAGCCGAGGAAGAAGAGATCGAGAGAATCTCTCTCGACACGCGTCGACAGAGCATCCGCCTCAATTGGGGCCTCAATCAGCTTGGCCGCGTTGTGGACAGTTTCGTCTTGAAAGTCACCTACACGGACTGGGAGCATGACGAGGTTGAGTTTTTCGAGGACGGCGAGAGCGAGATCGGCACGGCCTTTCGCAACGACCAGCTAATCTATCGCGGGGTCTTCGAACAGAAGAAGCACGGGCCGCTCAGCGGACGCTTTGGATTCTGGGGGATCGACCGCGCCTACGACGTTGAGGGCGAGGAAGCTCTCTCGCCGCCTGTGGAGCAAGACGGCTTCGCGGCGTTCACGCTTCAAGAGCTAGACTACGAGCGGGTCAAGTTTCAGTTCGGCGCCCGAGTGGAGACGCAGCAGTATCGACCTGCCTTCGGAGAGCGAGGCGGCGAGCATGGGCACGAGCACGGCGAGGAAGACGAAGGCGACGAAGAACCTCCGAACGCCGTCCGTAGGCGATTCACCGGATTGTCCGCCGCGGCGGGGATGCACCTGGACCTTTGGGCCGGCGGCGCCTTCGTGGCGAACTATGCCCACAGCTACCGCGCGCCGGCGCTCGAAGAGCTCTACAACCTGGGGCCCCACGTGGGGAATCTAGCGTTTGAGGTGGGCGATCCCACGCTCGCGGCCGAGACAGGGGACGGCTTCGACCTCTCACTACGGCAACAGAGCAGCCGCGTACACGGGGAAGCGAACTTCTTCTACTACGGTTTCCGCAATTTCATCTTTCCGTTTGCCACAGGCGAAGTTGAGGACGGGCTGCAGGTCATTGAGTTCGTGCAACGCGACGCCCGCTACATCGGCGCCGAAGTCAGCGGCGGAGTGCGTGTGGGACAGCGCCTGTGGCTCAATCTGGGTTTGGACGTCGTGGATGCGCGGGAGACCCAATCCGACTCCCCGCTGCCGCGCATTCCGCCGTTGCGAGGCAAGATCGGCCTGGACTACCACTGGCGAGGCCTCCGTCTAGCACCTGAGCTGATTCTCGCCGCCGACCAAAGCGATACCTTTCTAGGCGAGACGCCGACGGCGGGATACGCGGTCGTCAACCTGAAGGCTTCGTATACGCTGGCGCGTCGACACGCAGCGCATCAGTTCGCGGTCAACGTGTTCAACGTGGGAGACCGGCTCTACCGGAATCACTCGTCGTTCATCAAGGATTTGGCGCCGGAGATTGGTCGCGGCGTGCGGTTCACCTATCTGGTGCGGTTCTTCTAGCGAGGTGTTTGGGTGCTTGGTGGCAGGAACGTGTGAAGAATCGGTCCGATCCGAATCGGCGTCTTGAAAACAAGGGGCTTACGGTCGATAAAACGGACCAAAACTGAATTTATTCACACGTTCCAGTCACTTGTCTACTCGTGGAGCCGAATGACTAGGCGCACCCAGGTGAGAACAAACGATCCAGCTTTCTTTCGGGCGAGCCGTCCGACAGGAAGCAGTATCCCGCTTCTCCACGATCGTTTGAGTCTCCACTGCAACGTTTCCCTATAGTGTTGCAGCAGCCCGCGACGTCGCCCCGGGCCCTATGATTTCGCCTTCAGCTCGGCGATTACAGGAGCCAAGGCCTCATCCAGATCCGTCAACGGCTCGAAGGTGATGTGACAAATATGGCCGTAGCTGGTGTTGTGGAACAACTGATACTGTTCAAACGCCTTCTGGTCCTCGACTTCGATCAAGGCGTAGCCGCCCGAACCCGTTCCGTACGCGTGGAGGTGCTTGACGCCGGATTGGACGTTGCCCCAGTTGCCGCTGTCGGCCATCGCCTGATTCGCGACGCCCCACGTGGCATCGAACTCCGACTTCTTGACCGCCCCTCGATACTCGAAGTGCTGCATATACATCTGGCCCATTTGAACTCCTCCTTGAAACCGGAAGCTGAGTCTTGCCTTCTCCGGCGGAGACAGCATACTCGCTTCTGAGCCGATCTTGCAACCCTTCCGGGCTGTTGCAACGACACGATGCGGTCCGCTACCATGCCGCCGTCGGAGAACCGAAACGAAGCTTCCGACAGAGGAGTTCTTGATGCCTGAATGCAAGCTTGAGTACCTGTTCTCTTTTTCCTTCGGTGTGAAGTTGCCGCCTGAAGTGATTGGTCCCGTACCCGAGGGAGCCCGCGCCAATTTTTATCTCGCCGGTGGGCCCGTCGACGGCCCACGACTTAGAGGCAAGGTATTGCCGGTGGGCGCCGACTACCTCACGATCCGACGAGATGGGGTTGGCTTACTCGACGTCCGCGCCACCTTCGAGACCGAGGACGGGGCCCTAATCTACGCCCCCTATAAGGGCACAATCGACGCTGGCCCAGACGGCTACGAGCGATTCCTCGCCAATGATCTTCCGACCAAGATGCCAGTCCGCAACGCGCCGCGCTTTCAGACCTCACACCCAGGCTATCTGTGGCTCAACCGACTCCAATGCTTTGGTGTCGGCGAGTGCGACCTCGAGGCCAATCGAGTGTTCTACGACATCTACTCGGCGCCGTAGCCGAGGCACTTGCCCGGAATCCGATCTGGATGGGTTGCGGGACGCGCGGCCCGCCTGGATCGCTATCCTGGTCTTGCCGCTCAGTCAACGAGGAAACATCCATGAACGCCGTCTCCCCCGCAATCTCTGCTCGTCTGTTGATACTCGCCGTTGTGCTGTCGTTCTTCCCGGCGGCAGCTCGAGCGCAGGTCGAAGAAACCGACCCGAAGAAACTCGAGTTCCAGGACACCACAAAGGCGATCCCCATGCTGATGGCGCCGATGCGCGACGGCGTCAGGCTGGCCACCGACGCTTACCTCCCTAAGGACAAGACAGGGCCCTTTCCAGTGGTCTTCGTCAAGACGCCCTACAACTTCAACAAGATCGAAGGCGCAACGCTCGAATGGGGCATCGAGGCCGTAAAGCGGGGCTATGCCTACGTCGTCCAGAACGAGCGTGGACGCTACTATTCCGAGGGTGAATGGGAGCTGCTCGGCGATCCGCGAGAGGACGGATATGATTCGCTCACCTGGATCGCCCAACAAGAGTGGTCGGACGGCAGTATCGGAACCCTTGGATGCTCCTCGACTGCGGAATGGCAGCTCGCCCTAGCCGCGATGGATCATCCCGCGCACAAGGCCATGATCCCGATGGCGGCCGGTGCCGGCATCGGGCGAGTCGGCGAATTCTACGAACAAGGCAACTTCTACAAAGGCGGCGTTCATCAGACGCTCATGAGCGTCTGGCTCTACGGCGTACAACAAGACGTCCGCCCGCAGTTTCCGAAGGGTCTCCCCACCGAGCAACTACAGCGACTGCGCAAGATGTACGACCTCGCGGCTGCCATGCCCAAGACGGACTGGGTCAAACACCTTCAGAAACTGCCGGCCGTCGATTGGATCCAAAGCGCAGGCGGCAACGAAGGTCCCGGCGCCGAGCTTCTCCAACGGAAGGTCGATGCCCCGGCCTGGTATCGCGGCGGTCTCTACCACGACAACGAGCCCTTCAGCGTCCCGGCATTCTGGTTCAACAGTTGGTTCGACATCAGCCAGGGTCCGAACCTCGCACTTTTCAATCACGCGCGCGAGAAAGGCTCAGACGCCGAGACGCGCGACGGACAATACGTGCTCGTCGCTCCCACGCTTCACTGCGGGTTCTACCGAATCCCCGAGCACAAGGATTTGAAGGTCGGCGAGCTCAACGTCGGACGCCCCAAGTTCCCGGTCTGGGATCAGGTCTTCGGCTACTTGGACAACTACCTCAAGGGAGAAGACAACGGCTTCCTGGAGAAAACGCCCCGCGTGCAGTACTACACCATGGGCAAGAACGAATGGGCGTCGGCGGACCAGTGGCCTCCGGCCGCCGCTGTCTCAGAAACGTTCTATCTATCGAGCGACGGCTCCGCCAACAGCGTGTTTGGGGATGGCAGACTCTCCGCGGAGAAACCTTCCGGGGCTCCTTCAGATACTTATCCCTACGACCCCATGAATCCAGTGCCTTCGCTCGGCGGAGGCGTCTGCTGCAACGGCAACGCCTCTCTAGGAGGCAGCTACGATCAGCGCGGCATCGAAGCTCGGCAAGATGTGCTCGTCTACACCTCTCAGCCCCTCGCCGAGGACCGCGAAGTCACGGGAACGGTCCGCGCGACGCTGTACGTCTCGTCCGACGCCAAGGATACGGACTTCACCGTCAAGCTTGTCGACGTTCACCCAGACGGAACAGCCTACAATATCGACGACACGATCCTCCGCGCCCGCTATCGGGATGGCTACGACAGGGAAGTTTTCATGAACAGCGGCGAGGTCTACGAGATCAACCCTACGCCCATGTCGACCAGCTACCAGTTCAAGAAGGGACACCGTATCAGGGTCGAGGTCGCGTCGAGTAAGTTTCCGCAGTACATGCGCAACCTAAACACCGGGGGCAACAACTACGACGAAACTCAAGGCGTTGCAGCGAACAATACGATCCACCACAGCGCGGAGCACCCTTCCCGGATTGTGCTACCGATCATGCCTTGACGTTGGATGAATCGTACACAACTCAGCCGGGGCGGTTGCGAGCCGGCCGCCGCTCACTCCGGCATGTCGAAGATGTGGTTCGCCGACGGAAACGTGCTGCTCGTTAGTCGGCAATTTAGCCCCTCTTTCCCCCAGAACTGAGGGATGTGGAACACTTTCGGGGGCGCGTAGACGATATCGCCTTGGCGTGCAACGACGGCATTCTCGACGTCGCCGTCGAAGATCCAGCGCAGCTCGCCGAGCATGACTACCCAGAACTCCGCGAAGTCGGAGTGAAAGTGGCCGCGATAACCCGGCTCGAGTGGTCGCTCCGCGCTCGCCTGTCCGCAAATGAAGTTGCCCCGAACGCGGTTCTTGCGCATGGCCGGCCGGCTCCAGCGCGCCTTACCCTCATTGTCTTTAGCCAGCTCATAGACATTCACGTGGGAGGGCCAAGGCTTGTTGTCCGGTTCGGGCACATCGAGCGGGTTCGGCCCCGTACTCAACCGAACAGGGATGTATTTCACGCCGGCGAGCTCTTGCTTGGCCGGACGGTTCTCAAACACCGGTGTTGCGGAATAGAGCGTGACTTCGAAGCGAATGGCGGGCTCGTCTCCGACTACTTCGAGCGAGTGGAGCATGCGCTCCGGAACAAACACGTAGGAGCCCTTTGTCGCTTCGAAGGTCTCGAAGCCGCCCCCTGGCTCTTCGATCTCAAAGCGAACGCGGCCTTCCAGCACTGCCCACCACGCCGGTGAGTCCGGGTAGAGCCTTCGCTCGTGCTTGGTCCCCGGAAGCTCTTGCACCATGTGTGCCAGAGAGTTACCGTCGTCGATCACAAGCTCGCGCCAGCTTGTCTTACTCTTGTTCCTCGCCTTCAGGTCGCCAAGGCGAGTCACCGGCTGCATCGGTGGGCGATAAACGGAGCGCGCCGTCGGCTTGGGGTAGTAGAAGACTTTGTTCTCTTGCGCCGTAAGGCTAAGGGCCGGCATTAGAAGACAGAGGGCGAGCGTCCGCATCTTACTTCCTCCTCAGGCTGACTGATTGTAGCGCCTAAATTGCGCTTCGCCAGCAAACCTTACCCAGAACAGCAAGCATGAGTTGAACCCAAGCCGATACAATGGCCGACGTGGTTTGCACTGGGGGCCTGGGCGAGATGTAGGCCGGCTACGAGACCGTGACCTGGAATTCCTTCCTGACTGAATTTTTGACGGCCATCGATTCTCATCTCGTCCGCCGGGCGGGTCGCATGACTGCCGCGGGGGGCGGCCTGTGTATGGCGGTTCTGCTCATGGGCTGTGCGGCTGGCCGCCGGCAAACTTCCGAGCCGGTCGCGAACCTGGGCGATTCCCACTTTCAGAGTTACTGCGCGTCGTGCCATCAGTACGACGGGCAGGGGATGGGGGCGGCGCCTCCCTTCGACGATTCACCCTGGGTGACGGGTCCCGAGGACAGGCTGATCAAGATCGTGCTGCACGGCGTCAGCGGGAGGATGGAGATAGCTGGCAAGACCTACGATCGGGAGATGCCAGGGTTTGGGCAGGTCTTGTCCGACGTCGACGTGGCATCTTTGCTGACGTACATGCGCGGACGCTTTGGCGGACCAAGCGAATCGATCTCGCCCGAGGCGGTGAGGAAGGTCCGTGCCGCGAGCCCCGACCGGACTGCCTACTGGACGGTGGATGAATTGCTGGTCGAGCCGTAGAGAGATCGAGCCGCGCAGCCTAGGCCTGCGCGGCTCGCCTCATTCGTTATGCGATCCCGCTGAGCTTACTTGCGACCCAGTCCGAACTCGTTGCTCATCTCAACGACTTTGCCGTCGCGGAAATGGATCTCAATGAACTTGGAGCCGCTCACCGGCGTCCCGGCCTCATCCCGCAGGGTTGCGACGAGTTTCTTAGTCTTGACGTCGAAGACGTCGGGAGTGTGGGTCCAAGCGTACTTCCCGTCTAAGCTAAACGTCACCCAGCCATGCCCGCCCACGGACAGGTCGAGGTGGCCCATCTGCGCCGGCGGCATTTTCGTCGCGTCGAAAAGGAATAGCTTCTTACCCTTCTGATCGCTAATCCAGAGCTCAGTTTCGTCGGGAGTAAGAGCTGCCCCGTGAGTGCGATTGGGAATGTCTTCGGGCCCAGCGATGACCCGGTGCAGGACTTTGCCTTCTTGGAGATCGACGACGTCGAAGCCGACGTGATTTCCCAAACAGATGTAGCCGATCTTCTGCCGGCTGTCCATGGTGTAGGGAAAGATCCCTCGTTCTCCCACGTCCTTGATCTGCCGGATCAACTTCTCCGAGTCGGTGTCGAAGATCGACAGCATCGTTCTCGTGCCGAGATAAAGGCGCTTGCCGTCGAGACTTACGATGCTGTTGTGGGCTTGTGGCCCGACATTGATTCGTTTGATCAGCTCGCCGTTGTCTGCGTTGACGACCAGCAGGCCGGCGTCCTCGCCGGCGTACCAAAAGCCGGTTGGAACGTAGATTTTCTTGCCGTCCATGGTGATCGACGAGCGGTCGCAGCCGGCGGGGAGCACGACCTCCCAAACCTTCTTCTCCGTCTCGAGGTCGAAGGAGCCCAAACGATGGTTGGTGGAGGAATAAACGACACGATGGGTTTTGAGGTTGCCGGCGAAACCCCGCAACCCCTCCTCGAAGATCGGGATGTCGATCCGCCGAACGAGCTTATGCCCGTCGTCGATATCAAAGATCATGATGCCGGCCTTGGAGCGTCCTTCTTTTTGAGCCGCATCGGGCGTGCTCATGTAGAGATAGCGCTTCGTCTCGGATTGAGAGAAAGCGAGGGGGGCGATCAGCAGCACGATCGCGAGTGACGAAAAGAACGATGTTAGCCGTCGCATGGCGGGATTGTACCGGCCATGCTTTAAGGTGTCAAGGAGGGCCGGCCGCAACCTAGGCATTCCCTCGCCCGCGCAACAGGCGACGTCAGGCCCGTCCCCGCTCCTGCTTCGCCATATCGTAGAGAGCCCTAATGTAGCCAATGCTGAAGGCCCAGCCGGTCTTGCGGTCGCCGACCATTTGCGGCACATGGTCGGCAATCAAGATTCCCCGAAAGTCCACGTCCACGAGTGTGCGCATGAGTTGCTTCATGTCGGTGTAGCCGTCGTCGACGTAGGTCTCGACAAAATCTGGACTCGGGCCGGTTACGTTGCGGAAGTGGATCTTCCAGAGCTTGTCCATCTTGGCGAACTCGCGGGCGGCGTCGAGCACGTTCTTGCCGGTGTGGGCTCCGCCCTCCATCCACGTACCGCAGCAGAGGCAAATCCCGACATTGGGGCTGTCGGCGATCTCGAAAGCTCGCACGTAGCCGTCGAAGTTCCCGAACATATGACGAGGTACGCCGGCGAGTTCCGGCACGGGAGGGTCATCCGGGTGCACTCCGATCCTCACGTCGACATCTTCGGCGACCGGGGCGACCCGCTTGACAAAGTACTCCCAGTTGTCCCACAGCTCCTCTTTCGAGAACTTTCGGCCGTGGCTCAGAGGCGACTCGAAAACTTCGCCCGCCCAGTGTCCTTTTGCCGTCGACTGGTGGAACGCGCGCGCCGAAGCGCCGCCGCGCGTCGTCTCACGCTCGGAGCTCCAGATGCCGTTTCCCATGTGCGCGTAGGTGGTGTAGTGGATACCGGCCTTGCCAATGTTTCGGAGGTAGCGCTTATACTCTTCGATCTTCTCGTCGCGCCCAGGCAAGCCGAGCGTAACCTCGGGCATGTTATGAACGCTCGTGTCGCCCATGTTGGCGATCTTGAGACCGGCGCTTTCTACGCGGGCCTTATGCGAAGCGAAGTATTCGTACGAAGTGCTACGCCCTCCAATCGAGACGTACTCGACTCCCATTTGCTTGGCGAAAGTCAGATAGTCGTCGTCGTAGTTGTTGGGGATCTGTAACGAGATCTTGATCCCCGGCCCCCACGGCGGCAACGGTTTAGCGCCGGCGGCGGCAGCCATGGCCGCACCTCCTGCGACAAGACGAAACAGCTCACGGCGAGAGGGGCTTTGCAGGCTTCGGTCCGTCATGCGGAACCTAGTATAGGGCAAGAGTAAGAAAGGTTGCTGCTGCTGACGCTCCAGGCTGTAGCGTCGACTGAGACGGCTGCTGATTGCTGCGGAGGCGCCTCGACTCGCCAAAACACCTTTTCGATTCGGCCAGGGCCGGTTCGTTCTCACCTGCGTCGGCGATAACTCGGTTTGTGGATACCCGCCTACAGCTCGCGCCGGCGTATTTCGTACCCGGCGGCTATGATCGCCTTCAGCGTCTCCACTACCGACGTGCGATCGTATTGCTTTTCAGATTCGGAGAGTTGGTCATACGGAACCAGGCCTGGATGCGTCTTGCGTGTGTCGTCGCGTTCGGCTCCATAGGTCCAGCCCTGATCTAGACGCTGCTGCGCCCAATGATCGTGATTGCTCTCGGCGAGTTGCTCGACCAGCTCGCTGAGATCGGATGTCAGCTCGACCCCCGCCGTCGTGAGTGGTTTCGGTTGGTAGCGCATCGAACCCTCGGAAGCTCCCTGGGAGGACGACAGCTAGGAATCAAGAAGCTCTAGCTCGGCTTCGATGGTCAGCGCCTCGTGACGTCGTCGAATGCGAATTCCCTTGAGCTTGTGCCGTTGCTGCATCGACCCGATTTTCTGCGCGACGGCGGACCATCGCTTGTTCCGCAACGGCTCGCCCAGCGGTTCCAATCCCCGGTTGAAGGGCCCTCGATTGTAGGAGAGCGACAGCAAGGCGGTTTGGACCGATCCTGGCGTGTCTTTCCGAGATAACCCGCGAAAGCGGCTCACGATCTGGTCCCAGTACGGACGTGCGGCGAACGGCAGCACCTCGGAGGACTGCTCCCGGCTGATCCTAATCGCTTTTACAGCGGGCACGGCGTTGAGCGCGTCGCGGGCATGTTCGCCTTTGAGTCCGAATACGGCGCTTAAGGTCTTGAGCTCGCTCTTCTTTAGTAGCTCTGAGTAGAGTTGTTCGACCAGCTCCGGCGTAGCGTGGCCCAGATCGACGCCGGGGTCAAGCGTGACGCCCGACATGCCGCCGGGCCAATAGGGCTTCCCGCGATGTCCTTCCTTTTCGTGGATCCACTCGAGATCGCCGTCGAAGCCTTTGAGGAACTCGGACGCCTTCTCGGCTCGCAGGCCCGTGGCAGCTTGCAGGTGATCGTCGAGGCTGGTCCAGGTCCCCTTGTCGACCGTTCCGCTGGGAGCAAGGCCGGCGGCGGTTTGGAAGGCGACAACCGCCTTTCTCGTTCCATTGCCGAACCGACCGTCTGAGTCGCTCAAATGACCCGCATCGACAAGAGCCAACTGCGCGTTTCTGACGACGCTTCTCAGCCACGGACGCCCGCTCGACAAGCCGTCTCCCTTTCGTAGCAAAGCCTTGATCATCCAGCTGCCTCCGGCGGTCGCGCCGCCGCTGTCCATTATGGCCTAGGCGCTCCCCGATGGAAGCGAGATTCTGCTGGCAGGGTTGTGACAGTGCTGGTTGAATCGCTGGATGAAGGACGATTGAGCGCGACTAAGAGGGCGGGCAGGAAGTGAACAAGTGAAGCCCTTTGCGAGTTCTCGATCAAGAACCGGTTGATGCTGATAGGGCTACCGAAGGCGTGACTCCCCGAAGCAGCCGCACCTTGCCGTGCAGACGCCGAGCCTGGCCGCCCTCCGCGCGCTCAATCAGACCGAAGACCTCCACGCGACGCGACGAGTCGTCGGCTAGTCGCACGTCGTGCTCCCACATGAAACCCTTGGCGCGCGAATTGAGCTGCTTCGACAGCGCCTGAAGTGATTCATCATGCTCAACCGGCGGTAAACGGTCGAACCAGGCGTTTGGAGCAAACTCATCTTGGTTGGAGATCAGGCCCAGCAGACTTCGTGCTGCGGCCGAGAGGTGCAGCCGGTCGGCTTCGATATCCCAGACCCAGTCCTCCGGCAAGTTTCGAGTATGGTCGAAGCTTGCGTCGAGGAGCGGCGGCTCAAGAATCTCAGAGACGCATGCCGTGTAGTACCTCCTTCGGCCCGCGAGGGCGCTGCCGACGGCGACGGCCACCGCGGTGCCGGTCCCGTCCGGGCGCTTGCCTTCGGTATGAATCGAGGGCTGTAGCGCCTCTTGCGGCGCTTGATCGCCAATCTCTTCCCAAGTGAGCCGCGGCAACGCTTCCCGGATCGATTGCCCGATCATCTCAGAGGCCGCCCGGCCGAAGAGCTGTTCAGCGCCCTTGCTCCACGTTTCGATGCGACCGTCCTCTCGGAACTCGATCACGGCCCCGGAGATGCTCTCGAGCACGCTGCGTGAGCGAGCCGCTGTGAGCTTCGATCGCTTTTCGACCGACCTCGCCCGCTTCCAAAGCCTCTCACCGGCGGCAAGGCCCGAGAAGGCGAAGATCGCAAGCAGGGTTCCCAGCGCTGATACGCCGACTAGTAATAGCGGAGGGAAGATTCGGCCCATCGGTCGCACGAAACTGGGGGCCGCCTCGAAGAGCAGCAGCCAAGTCTCGCCGCCGGCCGCAAGCAGGGTGCTTCGTAGGAAGATCGGTTCGCCGCCTTCGCCGCGGAGCCCGTGTTCGTAAATCAAGGTCGCCTTCGAGGGAGGCCCGGAGAACACTCGATAGCCGACATTGCCCTGCCGCATCCAGCTTGGAGGGGCGAGGAAGTCCTCGAGTCGGTAGAAGGCCGCGGACCACATCCAACTTGAACCTGTCGCCGGGACCAGCGTCGCTAGTCCCTCGTGCTCCTCGCCGTCTGAGCCCCGCCACGAGGCCGGCGTCAGCACAGGAGCAGTGGGGGTTGACATCTGGGCCGCTTCCCACAGTGCGATTGGACGAACGGCTTCGGGTCCGCCGGGAGGCGTGATCACCCGAATGTTGCCGCCGTTCTCGCCCGAGGAGGGATACTCGATCAAGAGTGAGGTGAACAGAGCGCCGCGATGCGTCGACGGCTTAGATTCCCCTCGCGCGGCGGCGCTCACTTGGGAGGGGTTCGCCATGGCGACGCTGAGGCGCTGGTCGAACTCCTGGCGCACGCGACCTACTATGTCGTCGAAACGCTCGCTCTCGTACTCGTCTACCACGTTCGCTGAGAAACGCCAGAGCCCCAGGGCGCAGGCGATGCTGACGGTGAGCACCACCAGCCCTGCGGCACTCCGCTGAACGCGAGTGCTCGCGCCCCCTTCGTCGGCCCCGGACCGGGCCAAAACCATGAGTACCAGCGCGACCGCGAGCACCATGTCGAGAGCGAACAAGGCTAGCCGAGTCTGCCGCACCGGCTCCATAGCCTCATCGCGGCTCATACCTGTGCTGAGCCGAACGCCAAGCTCCGGTAGCATGTAGGAGGAGCCGAGTTGGGTCGAGTCGTCGTCTTCCTCTGCCTCGCTTGTGAGCGGCTCAAGCCCCAGGGCCCCAGGCAAGGGCTCCTCGCTGAGTCGTTTGAGCGTGTGATGCAACGGCATCCTCAGAACGAGCCCAACGCGATTCGCGTCCTCGCCGCTGCCCTGATTGACTGCGAACGCGGACAGCAGCATCGCTTCGCGGCCTCCGGGACCCGCCGCTTCGATGCGTCTCAGCGGCCCATCCTTCACCGTCGACCCAAGCGCTTCGACGCCGAAGGCGCGCACCTGTCTTTCGGATTCGGCTTGCGTGTTCGGATACTGGATGGGGCGGTCGTCTGAGACCGTTGCAACCAAGGACCACCCGGACGGCAAGCTCCGCGCAAGCTCGGCCCAAATCGCCTCGCTCTCGGGCAGCTCTGTCGTCGCGGCCGAGCCGGCGAGCAATAGTTCGGTCGACTCCTGCCCTTCCCAGGATTCGAGCTCTTCCGTGGCATCGTCGACGGCTCGCAGCAGCGCATCCCTAGCCGCCTCGGCTCGATACTCGAGTAGCGCTGAGACTTCCGCTATTCGGTGGTCACGACTCCAGGAGAGATACTGTAGCTCGGCGACAAGAACGCAGATGCCGAGCACGACCGCCCCAAGCAAGCGCCCCAAATCCGGCAACGCCGATCGACGATGGCCTTCCTTCGTTTGTTCGTTCACGGTAGACACGATCACTCGTGGGGCGTTGCCGTTCGGAAAAGCGACCGTCGGCCAGTTCAGATCCCTCTTCGGCAGTGTGAGCTACGCCTCGCCAAGCCGCTCTCCAGAGAAAGCCCTAGAGCGGCCGACGGATTCACATGCGACAAGCGCGGCGGTAACGCTCGGCTCTGTCCGCTTAGACGCCCACGCTGCGGCTTTCGACGCCGACTAGACGGCACAGTCGCACCAGTACCTCAGTCGGCCAGAAGGGTCTAACGACATAGTCCTCGATGCCCAATCGAGATCCCCGCATTACGTCGGCTTCGTGAGTTCTCGAGGTCAGCAGTAGCACCGGCGTGGCCTGCGTTAGAGGATTCTCGCGGAGCTTCTCGATTACGTCGATGCCGCTTATGTCGGGCATCACGACGTCGAGTACAACTGCGTCCGGACTTTCGCGCACGCAAATGTCGATCGTCTCCTCTCCGTTGAGCGCCGTGCTGCAGATGAATCCGTGCTCCACCAGAGTCGCTTCGAGAATCGCCGTGATGATGGCGTCTTGCGAAGCGAGCAGGACGTGCGGCTTGCTATCACCCTCGACCGCTACAGGAGGCGCGCTTGCCGGCTGCCGCCTCAACAGCATCTCGGCCCGGATGATGAGAGGGTCGTCGCCGAACGGTTCGATCAGGAAGTCGGCCGGCGGTCCCGAGAGGGTCGCGAACCAGCTGCCCGCGTCGAGGTCTTCGCCCACCCACAGCCGCGCCGCTGTCGCCGCCAAGGCCGCTTTCGCCTTGGCCCCTTCCCCGCCTTCTGGGCCAAGACGCACGACAAGCAAGTCAAATGCCGACAACGCCTCCGGGCCATCCCCAACTTCGCAGCGCAAGCACGAGGCACCCGACTGGGAGAAGGCTCGGCACAGCCGGTCAGCGTCGCTGCCGTCGAACCCCATCAAGCCGACCCGGCTGCTCGCCAGATCTTTGGGATCGTCGGACTTGCTCGCCTCTGGCTCTTCCTCCTCGTCCTCTTCCTCCTCCTCGGAGTCGCCTAGTTCGCGGGTCTCGCCCAGCTCGCGGCCGATGCCTTCCAGCAGGCGTTGCACGTTCTTGTCGGAAGGGTCGCAACCCGTCGAAAGGAGCTTCTCGAGTTCTGCTGCGAGACCGCTCAACTCGACGTAGCCCAGCAGCGCCCCGGCCCCGATCCAGCGATGTGCCGTCTGCTCGGCCTTCTTTCGAGACGATTCCCCGGTTGTGAAACCCTCGATCATCGAGAGTTCGGCGCGGCTCTCATTGCGAAAGCGCTCGCGCAGGTCCCCAAGCGGGTCGATCTTCTTTTCCGAGGCGGACAAACTATCTGCTCCCAGCTCCATTTGCTCACGCCGCCAGCCGATTCGGTAGCTGGTGAAACCATCTATTTGGATTGGTACGGTGGTTTGCCTTTCTAGGTCTTCAGTTTAGTTGTTCCACCGTACGATAGTTGACGTCCTCTTGAGCCGGTTCAGCGCGTGTCGTAGGCACGATTTCGCCTGCGTGCTTGACGTTCGGTTCGGGAGGAGATCCTGTTGGGCGATAGGCGCCGTACTGAGATTGCCCGTCGTATTGGCGAATCCTCGGCGCCTGCGAGCTCGGTCAGGCTGACAACATCGCGTTCCACAATGTGCTGCTCGATCGGCCCCAGATCCTGGGTAAGGATTACCTTGCAATGCTTCGCCAATCCCGAGCTGCTCGCTACTCGTCCCGCGTCAAGAGTCGACTGCGACTGATTGGGTGTGTTTTCAGTATGTTACACAATATCATCACCTCCGAGCCCAGTTGCGTTTAACACCTCACCGCTTGCAGCGGCCCTGGCCCCTCGGTATCGTCAAGTCTCATCGGAGAGACTGTGCGACAGGGAGAGAAGGATCTTTCCTGACGAACTGAGGGACATGGGCCGCCCTCAGCTCGTCGCACGCCAGAACAGTGTAGCTGCGACCACTCGGAGTCGCCGCGGAGTCAGAATCGTCTTCTCAATCTCCCTCCTGCTAGAATCCATTAGATGCGGAACAGAACAAAGGCCCGTGTGCCGGCCGCATCCCGAGGCTACGTGCCGCCGCAAGCCCTGCCTATTCGGCGGCCGCCGTCGGGCACAGCGGTCCGTACTTCCGTTGGTCGACGTCTATCTCGTTGCGCAGCAAGGAGTTCAAAATGAGAGCGAGAATCACATTGAAGCGTTTGAGGCTCCCCCTCCTCTTGGTGTTTTTTTCAGCGCCCCTGCTTGTATCAGGTCTCGACGATCTCTTCATTGGAGCGAAGGAGAAGGTCGAGCAGGTCGTAACGGACGAGGCGTCCCCTGGCGAAACGGTCTCACTTAGTACCGCCGAAGTGAACGCTCTTTTTCAGGGCGGCTTAAAGGAGCAAGGCGTTGAGGGCGTCAGAGACGCGAAAATCGAGCTCGAGCAGGACGCCGGCACGTGGTCGGGTGTCGTCGATTTCGACAAGGTGCCCCAACTTGCGCCGTTGAAGAGCAACTTTCTGCTCAGCAGCATCTTGACTGGCTCGTCGCCAGTGAGCGCAACGGCGGGTCTGGTTTCTTCCGGTGGGCAAGCGACAGTCGACGTCAAACAAGTGACGATTGGTGGGACCAAGTTCGAGGGCGGCACCCTGGGCTTCTTGGTGAAGCAACTTGTGCTATTCGACCATCCGGATCTCGAGCTCGGCAAACCGTTCGATCTCGAGCACAATGTTGAATCGATCAAGCTGACCGCACAGGGCGTAGCAATCAAAATAAAGAACTAGGGGTGTTCAGCTGCCCGGTCTAGAAATGCGGCGACTTCGTCAGGCCCTCGACTTCGCGAAAGCAACCGTTGAGCGTGGTTCATGGAAGCGCTGACATAGCGATAGAAGGGAGTCCGATAGCCATGACTAGTATGATCCTTAGGGCCCTTGCGGGCATTAGTCTCTGCTGCACAGGCGGGAACGCTGTCGAAATCCAACTTACCGTCACGCTCCCGACGCCGTTGGCTCACTACGAAACGTACGATGTCCGGCAGGCTAGCTTGAAGCTTATGGCCGAGATCATGAATGATCTCGATCCGGATAGTCGACAGAAAGTGACAGCGCTCATGCAGTCGGGAGGCGAGGCCCTTCCGCCTGGCATTGATCCCGACGAGATCATTCAATCGATCGAAGACCATGGGCTTCTCAAGTACAAGCCTGATGCGCTTGAGGTGTTCCTGCACGGTTCAAGGGTGCTAGATGCGATTCCGGCAGCGAACAAGGAAGACGTTGAACCGATCATCCACGACTTTCTACTGGCCTTCCTGGACGGACTTCCCATGGAGCGAATGCTGGACCGCATCGAGGAGCTGGTCAAGGCCAAGGATGCTGATCGAGGCGAGAAGATTCTCATCCTAGCGTCGAAGATACCGTCGCTGCAGAAGGTTGGTCAGATCATCGGCCACCTTGGCGGCATCCCGCCGGACATCCAGGAGGCTCTGCAGAGCCTCGAAGATGGCATCAGCACGATGACGCGTGATGAAATAGTCGCCGAAGTCACGAAGGAGCTTGGCGAAGAAGAGGTGAAGAAGTATCAAATTCGGTTCGCCGAAGAAATTCTAGCTGAAGCCAGCGTCGGCGCTGTGCTCCGCGGCTCTTTCCTCCGCTCGCCCGGTGCTCCTCGTGAGGATTTTGTCTGCAAGATCGTGAAGCCGTACGTACAGATATATCTTCCTGAGGAAATGGATGTAATCAGCCACCTCGTCAAGCTTGCCGACGACTACTCGGACTTTTATCACATCACGGGATTTGACTTAGGAGAGTTCTTTGGGGTCATCAGAAGCCAACTCGAAAAAGAGATTCAGATCACTGAAGAGCAGCAGAATTTCCGGGCGGCTTTTGAGTTTTACCGCAACGACAAACGAGTGAAGGTTCCCGAGATCTACTCGTTTTCGACGGACAATGTGACCTTCATGGAGTTCTTGAGGACGCAGAAGCTGACTGAGTCCTATCCGGGAGACCGAGCAAAGAACGGGATCCTGGCGGAGCGGTTGGCCACCATCATGACCTTTGAAGCGATGTTCTCAGCGACGCCCGTCGCGGTCTTCCACGGCGACCCGCACGGCGGAAACATCATGCGTCTTGTCGACGACCCGACTGATCCGTACCGGCTGGCTATGCTGGACTGGGGGTTGATGGGCCAATTCCCTAGGGAGCAGCGCATGGAATTGGTACATCTGAATCTGGCGATGCAGGAGAGGAGCAAGAGGAAGATGATGAGGAACGTCGGCGCCCTGATCCGGGGCGGCCTCCCCGCGGATCCTGTCAAGATCGAGACGATTGACCGGATGGTTTCGAAGACACTGGAGAAAGATGGATCTACTTTTGAGCTCTATGGGGAACTCCTTCAGGAGCTGCTGCTGAATGGCTTTTCGCTGGACGACGAGATGTCGTTGTTCATCAAGTCGCAGGTGACGATCGCAGGTATCCTCAAGGAGTTGGATCCTGATCTCAGCCCAGACAAACTGACCCAGACTCAGGTCAGGAGCCTGGTAAAGAGAGAGATGCCGAAGCGAATACTCCTAGTTGTCGCCCCAACCTATAGAGGCTACCGAAGCATGCTTTCCAATGCCGATGTCTTTTCGCAGGCGTTCTGAGGCCGGTTCCCAGTAGGACAGTCCAGCAAAGTTATCGGCGCAATGAAACAACAGGGCTGTAGGTCAAGAGATTCAAGCGCTGTCCACGGGGCAGGCAGCCTGAAATCTGCGATGGACGCGCCGCGATCAACTGGATGCGTCGTGTGCCAGAAATCGTGAATCAAGCCTCGCACTCCGGCAGGGAGAAAGGTGAGTAACTAATGTCGACATCAGACTCCTCCGTTCAGCCCCCGCAGGATAAGAACCTACTGGAAAAAGTCATGTCGCTCTTCAGCGACATTAAGGCTGGGGAAGGCGGCACGGTGGTGCTGTTGATTGTCAACGCCTTCATCATGATGGCGTTGTACTACATCCTGAAGCCTGTCAGAGAGGGTCTAATTCTTTCGCAGTTCGGCGCCGTAGTCAAGAGCTACTCGAGCGCGGCTCAGGCGCTTCTGTTCGTCGTCGTGGTGCCCGCCTACGGTGCGTTGGCGGCCCGCGTAAACCGTGTCAAGCTGCTCTCCGGCATGACGCTGTTCTTCATCTCGAACCTCGTACTGTTCATCATGGCGCTGGGCGTGGGGATGAACATCGGCGTTGCGTACTACGTCTGGCTCGGGATCTTTAGCTTCATGATTGTTAGCCAGTTCTGGGCTTTTGCCAACGATGTATATTCCGAAGAGCAGGGAAAGCGGCTTTTCCCAATCGTCGGTATCGGCGTCTCCGCCGGAGCGCTTGCCGGCTCCTGGCTAACGGCCCGAGTCTTCGTTAAGATGTCGAACGGCGCTTTGATGACTCTGGCGTGCGTGTTGCTGGGCGTCTTCATGTTGTTGATCATCTGGGTGAACTACCGAGAGGTTCGCGGGGTGTCGACAGAGCAAGCTAAAGCCGAGGAAACCCTAAGTAAAGAGGGCGGCTTCGGTTTGGTTTGGAGAAGCCGTTATCTGCTGCTGATAGCCGTCTTTGTCCTCTTGCTAAACATGGTGAATAGCATTGGCGAATTCATTCTCAGCAGTCTCTTCACGCAGGAAGCCATTGATCAAGTCGGCGCGGGGGATGAGTTTGGGGCACAGCGAGGAGAGCTTATCCGGACGATGTACGGCGAGTTCTTCGGCTGGGTCAACCTAGTGGGACTTCTCATCCAGAGCTTCGTGGTGTCGCGACTCATCAAGCTTTTCGGTGTTCGCGGATCGCTGTTCATTGGCCCGATAATGTCGTTGATCACCTACGGCACAACTGCCGTTCAGCCGGTGTTGAACGTCGTTCGGATGATGAAGACCGCCGAAAACTCGAACGACTATTCGACCAACAACACCGTGCGACAGGCTCTATTCCTCCCCATGTCGCGGGATGTGAAGTACAAAGCGAAAGCGGCAATCGACACGTTCTTCGGACGTTCCGGCGATGCTCTGCAGGCGCTGGTCGTCTTTATCGGTACGCAGGTTTCACTGGCTATCCCCGGTTTCGCTGTGGTGAACGTGGTCTTGGTTGGCGTTTGGCTGGCGGTTACAGCGGGCATCGCCAAAGAGCACAAGAACCTAGCCAAGGAAGCCTAATCGCTACTAGGCGTTTGACGACGTTAGTATCCGGCCGCGAGTCCCTCCGAGCGGGCGTCGGCCGCCCCAAGCAAGAACCCATCGCCGACTTGGATCGCCATCACGCGTCCCATAGTCTCGACGGAGCGCAACTTGTGACCACGCTCCTGCAACAGGGAATGCGTGTCGGGCGAGAGGCCGTGCTCTTCGACCCGCAGCTCGTCGGGCATCCACTGGTGATGGAAGCGCGGATAGTCCACCGCCTGACGTAGGTTCATCCCGTGATCGACGACGTTCAAGATCGTCTGTAGAACGGTCGAAATGATTGTCGGCCCACCTGGAGCGCCGAGCACTAGGAACAGCTTATCCTGCTTTGTGATAATCGTCGGCGACATAGCCGACAGGGGCCGTTTTCCCGGCTCGATCGCGTTCTTCTCGCTCTGGAGCAACCCGAACATGTTCGGCTCTCCCGGCTTGGCCGTAAAATCGTCCATCTCGTTGTTGAGAAGCACGCCGGTACCCGGAACTGTCACGCCTGAGCCGAAGTTGCCGTTGAGCGTGTAGGTCACCGAAACGGCATTGCCTTGAGCGTCGACGACCGAGTAGTGCGTCGTCTCGGTCGCCTCGATGGAGAGCGGTGTACCCGCGCCGACGGACCGAGACGAACTCGCCCTGAGCGGGTCGATGCTCTTGCGGCGGCGTACGGCGTAACCTTTGTCTAGCAGCTGGCCCAGTGGAATATCGACGAAGTCAGCGTCGCCGAAATACTCCGCCCGGTCGGCGAAGAAGCGGCGCATCGTCTCTGCAACGTAGTGAATCGTTGCTGCCGAGCCAGCGCCCGCTTTCGCGTACGAGCTCCCCTCGAGCATATTGAGTATCTGGATCACGCCTGCTCCCCCCGAGCTTGGCGGCGGCGCGCTCCAAATCTCTAAATCTCTGTAGGTCCCCCGCAATGGCTCGCGCTCGACGGGTTTATAGGCTTCGAGGTCATTGAGAGTGATGAGACCGCCATGGCTCTCCATATCGCTGGCGATCCGCTTCGCGGTCTCGCCCACGTAGAACTCGTCGGCGCCGCGCCTAGCGATGCGTCGGAGGGTCCGCCCGAGATCTCGTTGCCGAAGACGGTCGCCGGGCTCAAAGCCCGCGCCGCCATCGAGGAAAATCCGCTTTGACTCAGGGAACTGCGGCAGCCGCTCGCTGGCCTCCATCGCCTCGACGGTGTCGCGGGTCAGCGAAAACCCCTTCTCCGCGAGATCTTGCGCAGGGTCAACAAGTTCACGCCATTTCTTCGAGCCATACTTCCGCCATGCGACCTCGAAACCGCGCACGGTTCCGGGTACCCCCGCGGCTCGTCGGCCGATCACGCTGTCGTCCGTCGGCTTACCCTCGGCGTCGAGGTACATGTCGCGGGTCGCCGCCGCCGGAGCCGTCTCGCGAAAGTCGATAAAGGTTGTCTTCCCGTCCGCAAAGCGGATCAGCATGAAGCCGCCCCCGCCGAGATTGCCGGCACGAGGGTAAGTCGCCGCCAGAGCGAACCCGACCGCGATGGCCGAGTCGATGGCGTTGCCGCCTGAGCGCAACACCTCCACGCCGACGCGCACGGCGTTCTGCTCGGTCGCGACGACCATTGCCTGCTTGGTGCGGACCGGCTCGCGAGTCGCCCCGACGAGGGAAGCAGCGACGAGCACGAAGGCCGACGCCCTCAGCAGCGCGCGTCTGTATCTTGGGGCAAACCCTTCTCGATTCCAGATGTGGGACGGGCGCAGAGACCCGCCCCTACAAGCGCTTTCCAGCGTCATGCAACCAGCTTAAAGCAACGGGATCGAACACGGTCGCGTTTCTGAAACAGCCGGATCGTTCTTCGAGGCCGGCTCATTCCCGGAATGCCAGCGGATCACGTTGGTGCGATCGGTATAGAAGCTCCGCGAACCGGTTGTGTCGTACATATGCGGGTCGGCGTTGACGGAGTAGCCAGCGGGTGTGGCCACCATCCTGAAAACGTACCCAGAGTGGATGCCGACGGCAAGCGACTTCGGGATCAAATCGGTGGATGCATCCGACGGAGGCTCTCCGTCGGATGCCGGTCCCAATTCCCGGAGACTCTCGGCGTAGCGTCCGTAGGTCGATATGTATTGAATCTGCGCCGTGTTGACGGCTTGCAGGCTGCGGATCGCGGCCATGTCATAAAAGCCACAGGTAGTCCTTGTCAGACTAGGCAACATCGCCAGAAGGATCAAGAGCAACGCGACGACGATCAGCGGTACGATCAGAAGAAATCTGCGGCGTCCTATCTGGCGAGGAGCCTTTGTGTTCGTCGGCGATCTTGCCTTCACGCTCGGTTTGACGCGAGAGCCCGATCAGACGTGGAACTCAATTCGCTGCGCGAATCGTTCGCGCTACTGGATCTCCTGATCGTTCTCGGAGGCCGGTTCATTCCCGAAGTGCTGCCGGATCACGTTCGTGTGATCGGTAAAAAAGCTTCGAGAGCCAGTCGTTTCGTAAGCCTGTGGGTCGGCGTTGACCGTGTAGCCGGCCGGCGTACCCACCATCGTGAACACGTATCCAGAGTGAATGCCCGTCGCAAGAGACTCAGGGATCAAATCGGCCGCCGCTGGCGACGGCGCGCCGCGACCCGGAGCCGGGCCCAATTCGTTGAGGCTCTGGGCATAGCGGCTGTAGGTCGAAAAGTACTGAATCTGGGCTGTGTTGACGGTATGCAAGCTGCGGATTGCGGCCATCTCATAGGCCGACATGCGAGCGCGCGTCAGCTTCGGAATCGCGATCGCGGCGATGATCAGGATGATCGCGATGACGATCAGCAGCTCGATCAGCGAAAAGCCGCGGCGGTTGCGTCGCCGCAGCGTACTCAGTCCCTTTGGCAATACCATGCTTACTCCAGTTTGACGCAAATGAGTGCGCCGGCGTGCAGCCAAATCGCGGACTAGCGGGCAAACACCGGTTGCACCCAAGCTGAGTGCCCGTTCGAGTCGAGTACCTTGGCCCGCACATAGGGCTCTCCGGCGCCCAAATGATACTCGGCCGGGCTCTCGGCGCTCTCCTTGAGCAGCTTGCCGTCCACGCCCAGAAAGCGAATCGAGTACTTCGCGTCTCCGCTCGGTTTGACGTCGATTCGTAGCCCGTCCTCTAACCGGACGACGTCGGAGAGCTCGACCCCGTTGGTGGCGTAGAAGTCTCCGTTCTCAAGCGCCGACAGCACGGCTTGTTGCGACAGCTTGCGCGCGCGTACTTGCACCCAACCGCGCCCCGGGTTAGACAACGTCGGAGAGAATTCCTTGAACGAATGTGCGTCGTCGACGGCGATGCCGAACATCCGACTGCCTGCGCTCAAGACCGTGTCCCACATCGCGTCGAGGCTCGGTCCGTTGCCGGCGCCCGCGTCGTTGGTTGTGGGATGACCGTTAAAAACCTCGAAGAGCTTCAAGTTGCGAACCTGGCTAAGCTCGGCGGGCGAGACGGCCCAGTGGAAGTTCGGATGATTGAGCGAAGGCAACGCCGATGCAGCGCGAATCGCGTCCACGTTCTGCTGGACCGTATCGACCACGCTGCCGCCGACGCTCGGCTCAATCACCGAGCTGAGCCCGAAAGCGTTCACGTGCACCGGGCTTTCCTCGTACCCCGATGTCACTTCTTCGCCTGTGATCAGCAAGAAGCGCTCGTCGGCCCCGAAGAACGACTGCAATCCTTGCGGGTCAGTGAAGTAGTTGTGATCAGTCAACGCCAAGAAGTGGTAGCGCTGTTCCTTGTACCAGCGCGCCACGGCGTCCGGCGCGCTGTCTCCGTCGGAGTTGATGGTGTGGGTGTGAAGGTTGCCCTTGTACCAGTTGAGTTCTGGGTCCGCAGCCGGACGGGCCGACGAAACCAATCCCCAGGCGGCGGCGACAACAAGCGCAAACAGAGCCCGCGAAGCGAGCAATTTCGAATTTCTCAGCATCGCCCACAGGCTACCACCTCTGTCCAGGGAGCGAGACGAGCTGAGTTGCCGCCTGATAGAGATCTACTTGGCAGGAGCGGCGGTAACCGCTGCAGTCGGCGCCTTGGCGTCTTTCGAGCTGACAAAGCATTTGCCGCGCGGCCGGCTCCTACCGAGATCGGTCGTCTGGGCTGTGTAGACGGCGTCCATCAGAATGCGATCGACGGTTGAAAGATCGGTCTGGCGGCCAGTGCGCGGAGCCTTGGTTCCAGCGATCCCTTTGCCATTCCGCACAAGAGGCGGCGTGACCGCCGAAACCTGCCCGGCGATCGGGGGCATCGGCCGCGTCGACCGCATGTTCGGATCGCGAGAGGTGTTCAACGCCGGTCCGTTTCCGAGACGCGGCGCCTGTGCCAAGGCCAGGGCGGGCAGCAATAAGGCGATAACAGCGAGCGCAACAAGCGAGCGTTTCATGGCTGGGTATCTCCCTAAACTCATCAGAGTCGGTTCTCCCGAATCAAAGCACGTCGAGAACCGTTTCGAACGCTAGGGTAACCGTATCACTTAGGCGGCTTAGATTCAAGGGTTTGTCGGCCGCGAAGGGGCTCAGCACGGAGTTGCGGCGGCGGCCGATATCCACCCCCGGTGGCCCATTACCACCGCTCTCTCCGGTACGAGTCGCCCATCCGCCTATACTTAGATCCTGACCGCCGTGGACGCCGCCCGATTTAGGCCCTGCTTTTTCGAGTCTTTCCCGCTTGAGGAGGGCGAATTCCTGGCGCGATTCTCGGCGGGCGACGAGTGGGCTCGCCTTGGCGCCGCCGACCACCAGGCGCTCAGCGCGTGGTCAGACTATCAGAGTCTTCAAGAGGCTGCTGCCTCCTCCGGCCGCCCTCTAACCGAGCTGCGGGCCTGGGCCAAGCAGGGCCGGCTGTGGCGCGAGGCAGATCTTCCCCGAACCTGCGCCCGCCCCGATTCGGGCTCGCCAGTATCGATCTGCGCCATCGGCATGACGACGCGCGATCGCCGTGATGCGGTTCGTCGCGCGGTCTTAAGCTTTGGCAATAACGCCCTCGACGCGGGCCGTATGCCGGAGATGATCCTCATCGACGACTCCGCCGACCCTCTAGAGCAAGCCCGCAATCAGGCCGTGATGGACGGTTTGGCGCGCGAGATAGCGCTGCCGCTGCGCTATTCCGGCCGCCCGGAGCGCGAAGCCTTTGCAGTTGAGCTGGCTGGGCTCGCCGAAGTTCCGCTCGACGTTGCCCAATTCGCCCTCTTTGGCGATCAGGACTGCAGCAATACCACCGGTGCAGCGCGAAACTCTCTACAGCTAGACTGCGCCGGAGCGGCCTACCTACTCATCGACGACGATAGCGCTTGCCGCCCGAGCTCAGCGCCGGACCGCAAGCCCGGGCTTGCACTGACCTCCGAGACGAATCCGTCGCGGCTCTGGTTCTTCAAGGATCGCGAGGAAGAGCTGGCTGCCGTTCCCGTCGAAGAGGAAGACCACCTCGGCGCGCACGAGGAGTTGCTGGGACGCGACATCGGCTCGCTGGCCGCGGAAGCAGAGTCGCTCACGCTCGACGCTCTGACCGCCGAGACCGAAGCCAACCTGCGCCGCGACGGCGGACGCGTCCGCGCCACGATGGGGTCCTTCTACGGCGACTCCGGTTTCGAGTCGACCGCTTTTCTTTGGCTCGACCGCGCATCGATCGAGCGGCTCACCGCATCGGAAGAAACCTGGAGCGCTGCGGTCGAGAACCGGCGCCTCTTCCGCGCCGTCCCGCGCAAGACGATCGCTCCAGGGCGCTTGTGCATCGGCGCCGATCTTGCCGTCGACGCGCGCACGACCCCGCCGCCGTTCATCCCCGTGCAGCGCAATTCCGATCGGATGTTCACCGTCACTCTACGCGCCGCCTACCCGACGGCCTACACAGGCTACCTGCCGACGGCGTTCCACCACGATCCGCTCGAGGCGCGCAAGAGCAAGGTCGAAACCTACTGGAGCATGCAACGCAGTCCCCGGCTGCCCGACATCATCGCCTACTGGCTCTATTCGGCCCCAGTGCCGCCCGCTGGCCTCAGCGGCGACGAGCGGCTGGTGCGCCTGGGCGAATGGATGCGTGAGGCGGCCTCTCTTCCGCAGCACGAGTTCGATGTGCGAATCCGCCGGCGCGCGCTCGAAAAGTACGCCTCCGGCTTGCGCGCCGACCCATCCCATGGCGACGACGGGCTACCCGAGTTCTACGCCCGCTTGCGGCGCAAGTTGCGCGCTGAGGCAGCGAAAGGCATCGAGACCGGGGAATGCGCAGTTCCACGCGACCTGCCGGGCGAGAGTCCAGCGGCGCGGCAAGCCAAGGGTCGTGAGTTGACCGGTAAGGTCGCGGCCTTGTTCGAGGCCTGGCCGGCGCTGTTCGCCGCCGCTGTTGAGTTGCGACGCCGCGAAAGGCGGCTCTCGCGCCCAGTGTCCAAACGGGCGAGGACGATGGTGTGAAGGGGCAAGCGACCACCTCCTCGCGCTTTCGCCATGGCGACCTGGATCCATTTCCGCTCTACGGCGGCGATGCGCTCTTGTTTGAGAACGGAAAAGGCGAGGCGCATCGGCTCACGGCCGACGACCTTGTGCTGTTGCGATGTTGTCGCCGATTCCTCTCTCTAAGGGAGCACGCCGTTGAGCAGCTCAACGCGACCGACTTCCAAGCCTTGCGCGATCTAGCCGCTCTGGGGCCTAAGGTGCTGTCGCGCTGGACCGAGCGGCTACTCGCGCGCGCCGGGCGCACTGACGACGAGCTCGCAGAGCCCCTCGCGAAGCTTCGCGGTTGGGCCGAGCTCGGTTTGCTGACCGCTCAAGACGACTTTCTGACCGCCATGAGCGGTCAGGCAAAAGCCGACGTCGCGCCTCCGCCGATTGGCGTGCTCGGCATCACGACGCGACAAAGGCCCGAAGAGCTGCAACGCTGTCTGGACTCTTACGCGATGAGTCTCACCGACAGCGAGCGGAGCCTCGAAATCGTCCTGATCGATGATGCGCTCGGTGCTTCCGACGCCGAGCCGACGCGCGTCGTCGCCGAGCAGTTCGCCCGCTCTTCGGGATGGAGCGTTCGCTACGCCGGAAGGGCCGATCGTTCCGCCTGGGCCGAGCGGCTGGCGCGGGAAGCCGGCGTCGACCCCGCGGTCACCCAATTCGGCCTACTCGGCGACGAGCGCTGCACCCTCACCACGGGGTCGGCTCGCAACGCGTTGCAGCTCGACGCCGCGGGCGAGATGTACGTGATGGCTGACGACGACGGCCTTTGTCGCGCCGCGCCGTGGCCCGAGCGCACTGAGGGCTTAGCGCTCTCCTCTGAGCAGGACCCGACCCGATTCTGTTTCTACGCCACGCGCGACGAGGCATTTCGCAAGGCACGTCCGGCGAACGTTGACGTGATCGCGATCCACGAACGATTGCTCGGCCGCTCGATTGGAGGGCTGGTCGATGCGAGTCCTGCCGATCAGCTCGAGCTTGATCCGGCGCGTCCCGCTTTGTTGACCGGGCTCAGCGCCCGCGGCGGCGCGGTGCGCACGACGATGGCGGGCGAGCTGGGCGACTCGGGCATCGGCGCGACCGCCTATCTCCACATAAATGCGGAGTCACTCCCTCGCCTACTGCGTTCGGAGCGTTTCTACCGCGCTGCCGTAGAGAGCGGAGAGGTCTTGCGAGCCGCGCCGCGCGACTGCGTCGGCGAATTTCCGCGCTTGATGGGCACCCATGCCGGTTTTGACAATCGCAGCCTGCTGCCGCCATTTCCTCCGGTGCAGCGCAACTCCGACGGCGTCTTTGCCCGACTGTTGCGCCGCTCGGTTTCCGACGGCTATGTCGGGTTCCTATCCGACGCCGTCGTACATCACCCCTCGCGCGGTAAACGCCGCTCGATGGAAGACTGGTTTCGTGCGGTCGCCCGGCAACGTTTTTCGACGTTTCTGATCAACCTGATGGCGGCCGGTCCCGAGGCGCTCGACAATTCCGATCCAGCCCGCGAGATGAGCAGGCTAGGGCGCTGGCTGCGCGAGGCTGCCTCAGGTGACCCGCGCCAGGTCGAGGAGATCGTGCGCCGTCGCGTGGCGGCCTTCGAGGCGAGTCGCGCCGCCGCCCCGAGCCCCGATGAAGCGTCTTGGCCCAACTACTACCGAGCGATGCACAGGCGCGAGCGCGACGTCCTGAAAGAGGCGCTCGCTTCGCCCAATTACGCGGTGCTTCAAGACTTCGACCACATCGGCTCGTCGGACGAGGTCCGCCGATTCACGCAATCACTCATTCGCCGCACGGGAGAGCTGCTCGAAGCCTGGCCGGCATTGTGGGAAGCGGCGTTAGGGCTGCGGCGTCGCGGCGACCGTTTGACCAGACGCGTCGAGGTTTAGCCCGTGCGACGTCTTCGAGACCGGGACGGTCTAGCCACGCCAATCCGACAACCCTGTAGAGCGAAGAGGGCCTCCCTATGTGGCAGCTCGCCCGCTGCCGGCACTGTGCGTGGCAGGTATCTGTCGCAGTACAATCTACAAACTGAGCGTCCGAGGAATCGTGGAATCAGCCAGCTTCAGAGTCGTCCGTTTCGGGGTCTTCGAGATGGATCTTGACGCTCGAGAGCTTCGCAAGCGCGGCGTGCGAGTGAAGCTGCAGGATCAGCCCTTTCGCGTGTTGGCGCTGCTGATCGAGCGGTCCGGCCAAATCGTTGCGCGCGAGGAAATCAAAGACTCGATCTGGGCAGAGGACACCTTCGTCGAGTTTGACCATGGGCTCAACACAGCGGTTCAGAAGATCCGACAGGCGCTTGGAGATTCGGCGACGAGTCCGCGGTTTCTGGAGACCATTCCGAGACGAGGTTACCGTTTCGTTGGGTCGGTCGAGTTCGTCCCGACTCGGGGCGGCCGACCAGATGTGTCCCTCGGGAGCAGCGACTCACTGGAACCCGCTCCCGCCAAAGGACGCCGCGCCGTACTGTGGGCCGCAGCGGTAGCCGCCGTGGCGTTGGCGGCCTTCTCGGGCGGCTGGTTGTTGCGGCCAGCGAATCGCGGGCCGGGAGCTTCAGCGCCGCCCGTTCCGACTCCGCTGACCACCTACGCGGGCCGCGAGCTCAATCCGAGTTTCTCGCCGGACGGCACGCGGATCATCTTCGCGTGGGAGGGAGAAGACCGCGACAATTGGGACCTTTACGTCAAGGTGATCGGAGAACCCAGCCTTCAGCGCTTGACCGACGACCCGGCAGCCGACTTCAGCCCCGTTTGGTCTCCAGACGGTCGTCGTATAGCGTTCTTGAGAGCGACCGGCCCTGGCTCATCGGACCTGATGATTATTCCGTCGATTGGCGGCGGCGCGCGTTCGGTGGGGCCTACCATGCTTGGGTCGGGGCTCCTGGCGTGGCATCCCGGAGGACGACACATCTTCGCAGCCGGCGGCGACGAGGTCCAGGTCGTCTCCATAGATACCGGCGATGTGCGACCGATCGGGATGTCTGGCAATGTGAAAAGCCCCGCAATCTCACCGGACGGCCGACGGCTCGCCTACGTCTCGGTGCCCGACCCCTCGGCCGCGGCGGTCTACGTTCAAGAGCTGAGTGATTCACTAGAGGCCATCGGGACTCCGCGGCGGCTGATTACCCCCCTGTTTGCCCGGGATCCCGCGTGGACCGCGGACGGCGGGGAGATTATCATCGCGGTCGGGAGAGATCGCCGCACGCTTTGGCGAGTTCCAGCGGATGGCGGCGAAGCCCGACCATTGGTCTCGAGTGGACTTGAGGGGTACGCTCCGGCAATCTCCCCGCAGGGCTACCGTTTGGCATTCGTTCGCGGTCGTGAACAGGGAGATCTCGATGTGTGGAGAGCACGGCTGCCGGATGGCCGGGAAGCCGAACCGTTGATCGCGTCGACCTGGAATGATCTGCTTGCGCAATACTCTCCGAACGGCCGGCAGATCGCCTTTTCTTCGAACAGGTCCGGTTATCGCGAGATCTGGGCGTGTAGTGCCGACGGAGGCAATCCAATCCAACTGACGCACCTCGAATCCGTCCTCGCGACTAGCCCATTCTGGTCCCCCGACGGGCGACAGATTGCCTTTGATGCTTCCATCGACCGTCAACGAGACATCATGACGATTCGGGCGGCCGGGGGGCAGCCTCGCAACCTGACGTCGGATCCCGCGCAGGACAGGCACCCCACTTGGTCGCGCGACGGTCGGTGGATCTACTTCTCCTCCGATCGCTCCGGCGACTGGCATATCTGGAAGATCCCCGCTGAGGGCGGCGACGCTGAGAAGACGGCGTTCCCCGGAACCTACGCTCTGCAATCAATGGATGGCCAGACGCTCTTCTACAACGACCAGGGCAGCATCTGGAGCTCGACAGGGGGAAGCAAGCCGAAGCTGGCGGCACGCGACGTGATCGGTAGCTACCAGGAGTTCTTCGCGGTAGACGCGGGCCTGTTCTTCGCCGACTATTCCGGTAAGCGTCCAGGTCCCCGGTCGGGCGTCGCACCGCGTCAAGGCGTCGGATTCATCGATGGTCGCTCCGGAGAAACCAAGATCTTGTTCGAGATGCCAGGGCGTGGCGATGTCGGAATCTCCGTATCACCGGACGGCTCTCACATCCTTCGCACGCAGGCCCTCGATCCCGAGGCGGACATCATGCTGGTTGAAGGTTTCCACTAGGGCGGGGCGACCGTTCGTTCCGCCCTGCGACTCGAAAAGGGTGGAGCGCCGCCCGCGATCGACATTCGTCCAGAACTCGTACGGAGTTCCGCGACCGTCGATCAATGCCAATCCGGCTCTCTGAGGGCACCGCCGCAACCCAGTAGTTGCTCCCGGCGCTAGAATCAACAGATCTTGGTTGGTCAGACAATCAGCCGGTATAAAATCCTGGCCAAGCTCGGCGAGGGCGGCATGGGCGTGGTCTACAAGGCCGAAGACACAAGTCTGGGCCGACCGGTAGCTCTCAAGTTTCTGGCTCCGCACTTGGTCTCAAACGCTGACGTCCACAAACGCTTTCTGAGAGAGGCACGGACGGCGGCGGCGCTGAGCCATCCGAATATCTGCACGGTCCATGAGATCGGTGAGGCCAACGGGCGGACGTTCATCTCCATGGCGTATCTCGAGGGTCGGGAACTGGCCTCCGAGATCGAGGACGGGCCAATCGAGGCGGAACGCGCCCTCCGCCTCGCAGCACAATTTGCCGACGGGTTGGCGGCGGCCCACGCCAAGGGAATCGTTCACAGAGACATCAAGCCGGCAAACCTGTTTGTGACCTCGGATGACCGGGGCGTGATTCTCGATTTCGGTTTGGCGCAACTGGCTTCAGCCGACTCCAAGCTTACTCGTGAGGGCACGACGCTCGGCACCTGCGCCTATATGTCGCCCGAGCAGACTGCGGGCTCGGATGTCGACGCCCGTACAGACGTCTGGGCGTTGGGCTGCGTGCTCTACGAAATGCTGGCCGGCGAACAGCCCTTTCGCGGCCACTATGAGCAGGCCATCATCTACTCGATCTTGAACGAGGCGCCCGAGCCGCCTGGCGTCGCTGCGGACCTGGAGGCGGTCATCCTCCGCTGTCTCGAGAAAGAGTCCAGCGCAAGATTTACTGACGGGCAGGCGCTACATCAAGCGCTTCGCGGACTTCGTTCGTCGTCGAGCGGCTCAACCCCCGTATCGCAAGCGGCCGTCTCCGATGTTCCACGGGTGGCGGTCTTGCCGCTCAAGACGCGCGCAGGCGATGGGGAGATCGAGTCCTTTGCGGAGGGGTTGACGGAAGAGATCACGGCGGGGCTATCTCAATTTCGCCACTTGGTTGTGGTGTCGGCGAGCGCCGCGGCTCGCTTCCAAGGACCGGTTGACTTGGGGGACGTCGGCCGAGAGCTGAACGCGCGATTCTTGCTCGAAGGAAGCGTCCGAAAAACCGGATCGAGCATGCGAGTCAGCGTCCACCTGCTCGATGCGGCGACCGGCGCCCACCTTTGGGCTGAGCGCTTCGACCGCGACCTCAGCGCTACTGATATTTTCGCTGCCCAGGACGAGCTGACCGACCGAATCGTGGCCACGGTCGCCGATCCTTATGGGGTCCTCACGCGATCGCTGGCTGCACAGGCCAAAGCGAAGCCGATCGACACGCTCACGGCCCACGAGGCTGTGCTGCGCACCTTTGGCTATTGGCAGCAGGTGCGTCCAGATGAACAGGACGAAGTGCGAGCGGCCCTCGAACAGGCGATCGCCAGGGGACCCGACAACGCTGAAGCGCTGGCGTGTCTCGCCCGGTTGCATGTCGACGAGTACCGCTTCCGCTTCCATCCGCCGCCTGATGCGCTTGACCGAGCGCTGCGGACGGCGCAGCGAGCCGTTGATCTGGACGCCACGAGCCAACTCGCCTATCGATCTCTAGCCGAGGCGCACTTTTATCGACGCGAGCTCAGCGGTTGCCGTCTGGCCGCTGATCGAGCGTTGGCGCTCAACCCCCGAGATGCAACCAATGTTCATTGGATGGGCATGCTGATCGCCTACTCAGGCGATTGGACAACCGGGCGCTTGATCGCCGAAAAGGTGAAGCAACTCAATCCCCACCACCCGAGTTGGTTCAATATGTTCTACTCCTGCTGTCACTACCGCGAGCGAGAGTACGAACAAGCCCTTGAGGCGGCTGAGAAGCTCAACATGCCGGGCTACTATTTTGTGAATCTCGAACTGGCCATGGCCAATGGACAGCTCGGGCGGATCGAGGAAGCAAGGAAACATCTGAAGAAAGCTCTCGAGCTTGCTCCTGACTTTGCACAGGATCCCCGGGCGGATCTCTCGAAGTGGTGGGGCTTCTCGGAGGATTTCGTCGAGCATCGCCTGGAAGGATTGCGCAAGGCGGGACTAAGAATCGATGACGGCGTGACAACCAGAGAGGCGCCGGCCGTTGAAGACTCCGAAGAGCCGCAGCCGCCTTCCGAGGTCCCGCGGGTAGCCGTGCTTCCACTTAGGACAGGAGCCGGGGGCGCCGAGTTCGAGTCCTTTGCCGAGGGCTTGACGGAAGAGATCACGACCGGCCTCTCGCAGTTCCGCCATCTTGTCGTCGTGTCGGCGAGTGCGGCGGCGAGGTTCAAAGGAGCTGCTGAGCTCGGGGAGGTCGGCCGACAGCTAGATGCGCGATTCTTGCTCGAAGGAAGTATTCGCAAGGCCGGAACGAGCGTCCGGGTGAGCGTGCAGTTGATCGATGCCTCAAACGGCGCCCACTTATGGGCCGAGCGCTTCGACCGCGACCTTTCCTTCGCCGAGATCCTTGCGGTACAGGATGAACTGACCGACCGAATCGTGGCCACCGTTGCCGATTCCTCTGGGGTCCTGACGCGATCCTTATGCGCCTTGGTGAGGGCAAAACCGCTCGACAAGCTCACGGCCCACGAGTGCGTGCTTCGAACATTTGGCTACGGGCTGCAGGTGCGGCCGGATGAACACGCCGAAGTCCGCACGGCTCTCGAGCATGCGCTTGAGCGCGAACCCGACCATGCTGAGGCATTGGCGTCCCTTTCGCTGCTGTACCTGGACGAGTTTCGACTAGGTTTCAATGAGCAACCCGATTCGCGGGGCCGAGCGCTGATTACAGCGCAACGAGCGGTCGAACTGGACGCTACAAGCCAGCACGCCTATCGGGCGCTGGCGGCGGCTCACTACTACCGGCACGAGCTGAGCGCGTTCCGCCCAGCCGCTGATCGAGTCTTGTCGCTCAATCCGCGGGACACAAGTAATGTCGGATTGATGGGCTTCTTTATCGCTTTCAGCGGCGATTGGGCGGCCGGATGCTCGGCTGTGCGGAAGGTCATGCAACTGAACCCCCACCACGCGGGTTGGCTGCACTATGTCTTCTTCTGGGATCACTACCGCAAGCAGGACTACGAACAAGCGCTTGCGGCCGCCGAGCGGGTCAACATGCCCGGCCACTATTGGGAGAGCGCCACGTTAGCCTCGATCAACGCTCAGCTTGGCCGGACCGAGGCGGCAAGAAAACATCTCAAGTCGCTTCTGGAGCTCGAACCGAATTTTGCACGTGACCTGCGGACGACTGCGGCAAGACTGTTGACGGCTGAGTTAGTGGAGCTCCTCATCGATGGGTTAGGGAAGGCGGGGCTCGAAATCCCGGGCGACTCCGAGCCTCCCGCTGCAGCACCTTCGCAGGTTCCACGCGTGGCCGTCCTGCCGATCAAGGCGCGAGCCGGCGATGCCGATCTTGAGTCCTTCGAGGGGCTGACGGAAGAGATCACATCAGGTCTGTCTCAGTTTCGCCACTTGGTGGTTGTGTCGTCGAGCGCGGCGGCTAGCTTTAGGGGCCCGACGGACCTAGGGGAGGTTGGCCGCCAGCTGGATGCCCGCTACTTGCTCGAAGGGACCGCCCGAAAAACCGGATCGAACATCCGGGTGAGCGTGCAGTTGGTCGATGCGGCGACTGGCGCTCACCTGTGGGCCGAGCACTTCGACCGCGACCTTTCCTCCGCCGACATACTTGCGGTACAAGACGAGCTGACCGACCGTATCGTCGCCACGGTCGCCGATCCTTACGGCGTTCTCACGCGATCGTTGGCTGCACAGGCCAAGGCAAAGCCGATCGACGCGCTCACGGCCGACGATTGCGTACTACTGATGTACGCCTATTGGCAGCAGGTGCGCCCAGATGAACACGCCGCCGTACGTGCGGCCCTTGAGCACGTAGTGCAGCGCGAACCCAATCACGCCGACGCGTTGGCATGTCTTTCTGTTGCGTACCTCGACGAGTTCCGCCACGATTACAATCCGCAACCCGATCCGCTGGACCGCGCGCTGCTCACTGCGCAACGTGCGGTCGCATTGAACGCTACGAGCCAACTCGCATACTCGGCGTTGGCGCAGGCACACTACTATCGGCGAGAGCTGAGTGCGTTCCGTCCCGCCGCGGATCGAGTGTTGTCTCTCAATCCGCGAGATACGAGCAATGTCGGTTTGGCCGGCATGTTAATCGCCTACAGCGGTGATTGGACTAACGGATGCTCGATCATCCGGAAACTCATACGATTGAACCCCCACCACGCGGGATGGCTGCACTTCGTCTTCGTCTGGGATCACTACGGGAAACGGGAGTACGACCAAGCGCTTGCAGCTGCTGAGAAGGTCAATATGCCGGGCTACCCGTGGGCCAGCGGCGTGCTAGCCATGGCCAACGCCCAGCTCGGACGGAAAGAGCAGGCGCGGACGCACCTCAAGAGGTTTGTCGAGCTTTGGCCGGATGTTGCCCGGAACGTGCGGCGCGAGCTATGTAAATGGTGGTTTTCGGAAGAGTCTGTAGAGCATCTCGTCGACGGTCTGCGCAAGGCGGGGCTCGATGTTGAGGGGGACGGCGAGACACCGGCAGCCCGAGAGGGCGGGTCGCCTGGAGAAATAGATCGCAACTCCTAGCTTGAACAAGGTCCCGGAGTCGGCAACGGGTCCCGGCCGGTTGAGTTGGCGGTAGTGGGTCACGAACACTGGACGGGACATCGCTCGCCTATTCCTGCGAAAATTTGGCCATAGGGTAGAACACGCCCAACAAGGAGCCCTCTATGCAGACTCTGCTAAGACTATTGCTGCTCGTGGCCATGACCGGACTGGTTGCCTATCCTCAGGCGGGCGGTTCGGAAGGTGCGGCATTCTATGAAGAACTGATTCGTTCCCCGATCGTCCCCGACCGCTCGACAGACGAAATCAAGGCGGACCTTCAGCGGGCTGAGGAAGACAAGAAACGCGCAGATAGAGCGATCAACGATGCGCAAGCTCGACAGAAGCAGGCCTCGGAGTGGGTCAAGCAGCACAAGGTGGAGATCAAGGCCTCGAAAGACAAGGTCAAAGCTGCCAAGAAGGACAAACGTGAGTCCGACGTCGTCCAGCTTCAAGCGGATCGCAAGCAGCTCGAACTGGTCGAAGACTATCTAAAGACGTTCACGGGTCTGCGTAAGACGGAGGTCAACCAAGGGAAGGCGATGAAGAGCGTTGCCGACGCCGAGCGTCAGGCGTTCTCGGCGGAGCTTGACCTCCAGAACAAGTTTGGGACATGGATGAAGTCGCCTGCCGACAGCCCCGGATACGTGGAAGCGGCGCTCCAGGCGGTGGATGCCGCCGAGAAGACTCTCAGACTGATGGAGAAGATGGCAGCGGCGCGAGCGGACTTGGCAGACAGAGGGAAGAGACTGGCCAGCACCCGCGTCAAGCTGGTCGTTGCGCGCAACAAATTGGTGACGGAAGATCGCATCCGGTCCGCCGGCGAAGCACTAACCGCCGAGCGATGAGCAACCGTCCGGCTGAGCACCCTTTCTGAAGCTCAGGCATCGAGAGCCGCTTCCGGACAGAGATCGCTCGAAGATCGCCTGGAGGGACTACGCAAGGCGGGGCTCGATGTTGATGGGGATGAGGAGCCATCGGCAGCCCCAGGGGGCGGGTCGGATGGTAGCTAGGGTGCATTCTCTGCTGGAACGAGGCCCGTGAGTCGGTGGCCGGTGCGCGGGCCGCATCGGATCTGCGACCCCGTCACGGATCAGGATCGGTTGGCCGGTTCGGTGGGCCGCCGCGCTCGTTTCGTCACGGAGACAAACAGTGCTGCGACATGACTGCCAGGGGAGCTCCGGTTGGCAATTCAGTGGCAAGTCGATCTGACCTGACCAAGGAATGCCCCACGGCTTGGAGGCGCTTTCCCGCCATCTTGGCTGGAACCGCCCCGGCACTGCGAGGAGTGACCACCCGCCGCGAAGCGGCCACTCCCTCGTCCTCTAATCCTCAGCAACCGCGGATATGTCGACACTGCCGCCATGAATGCGGGCTTGGTTTCGGACCTCATCCGCCCTGGATCGCATTCTTCGGGCCTTTCGTTCGGCCGACTTGATTTCGACGTTGCGTCTGCGATTCCAGGCCATCCCGGGACGTCCGTTGATGGGTGTCGCCGGGCGCGTACGGAGCTCCGCGGCCCGTGCTTCCCACCTTCGAGCGCTCTGCTCATAGAACGACGCTGCTTCTTGTGTGCGGTCGCCGTGAATCGAGCTTTCCGTGCGTATCGAAGTTTCGAGCCGCCTCCCCGTCGATACGTCCCGTTGGGTCTGCGTCTCGCTGCAGTCGCTAGTCGTGGTTGTAGCGGCGGCTGCTACAGACGCCGGGAACGAGACGATCGCTAATGTGGCCAAGACGTATCCAGCCACGGTCTTCCGAATTCCGCGATAGCGAGAATCGACATCCGCGTTCTCCGAAAATGTCCTGGCAATGCTTTCCTGTTTTGGTGTTGTCATCTGAGTTTCCTCCAAACTTCCTGAGGTAACGTCGGGCTGTTTCAGCCTGAAATCGAGTCGGCGAATCTAGTCGAAGCCCTAAAGCTGCTCTGAATTGCCCTCACTAATAGAGGCGCAAACTCACCTCGAATCCCGACACTTCGCTCGCGAATCGGCCGAAGTTGCGGGTTCGACCGGTCGAACTCCGCATCAACGGCTGTCCATGGCTCGCCTAGGTCTCGGGCCTGCGTTAGTGTCGACAATTCCGCTTGGGGCGGACAACAGGCCGATCAGTACTAATGTCTGCTCTTGGGCGCTGTGGATCGAGGGCCAAGCAACCCTGGACCCACGGCCCTGGAGCGAAAGAAATCGTCGTTTGCGGGTACGCTTGTTCCCGCCAAGCGCCTGCCGCAGTACAATCTGAACGTCGTGGGAGCAATGGAATCGGGCAGTTCCAGAGTCGTCCGCTTCGGCGTCTTCGAGATGGACCTCGACGCCCGCCAACTGCGCAAGGGCGGCGTGCGGGTCAAGCTGCAGGATCAGCCGTTCCGGGTGCTGGCGCTGCTGGTGGAGCGGCCCGGCAAGATCGTCAGTCGTGAAGAAATCAAGGACGCAGTCTGGGCCGAAGACACCTTTGTCGAGTTCGACCACGGGCTCAACACGGTCGTTCAGAAGATCCGGCAGGCGCTGGGAGATTCAGCGACGAGTCCGCGGTTCCTTGAAACGGTTCCTCGCGTCGGCTACCGCTTCGTTGCTCCGGTCGAAGTTAGCGGTGGAGAAGGCGAGCCGTCGGCCGACAACGGAGAGGCGGGCGAAAGCAACCGCTCGGGCCTAGATTGGCGGAGGGCGTTACCGTGGGCGCTTGCGGCTGGTTTGGCGATCCTTCTTGTCGTGGACGTCTCTCTCGTGCACTTTAGCGAGGCGCCCGTCGAGCGGCCGGTAAGCAAGTGGTCCTTTGCTCCGCAAGCACTGTCTACTAGTTCGCAATCAGTGGCCGTGTCTCCGAACGGCAGGCACGTTGCCTATGTGGCTGGCCCGGGCGATCCGAGGCTCTGGGTGCGCGACGTAGATCGGCTGGAGCCCCGTGAGTTGGCGGGGACAGAGGGAGCGAGGCGACCATTCTGGTCTCCCGACAGCCGCCTCATCGGCTTCGCCGCGGGAGACGAAGTTAAGAGGATTTCGGTTCAAGGAGGCCCTGCTACTAGTCTCTGTCGTTTGCCGGAAAATTTCTGGGGAGGCAACTGGAGCCCGGACGGCGAGTCTGTCGCCTTCGGAGCGGAACTTCCGCCCCGGGTCTTCGAAGTCGGCGCTCGCGGAGGAGAACCGAAGCTGCTATTCGAGCCGGAGAAGACCGCAAAAGGATCGGGCAACTCTCATCCCTACTTCTTGCCGCCGGAAGCTGGGGCACGAAGTATGTTGATGGAAGTCGGCGGCCTGGGTGAGGGCGATATTGTCCTCAAGAATCTCGAAACAGGTGAGTCGCGTGTGTTGGCTGAGGGTTCGCACCCGGTTTATTCACCCAGCGGGCACATCGTCTATCAGCGGCAGGACGGTCTGTGGGCCCTGCCTTTCTCGCTTGATGCCTTGAAACCAACCGGAGAGGCTTTCCCGATCGTCGAGGGCGACGGCTCCCCCAGTATCGCGAAGGAAGGGATGCTGGTGTCGGTCGAACTGCCACGCGGGCGACTGGGACGACTGGTTTGGCGCGACAGGGCGGGAAAGAAGCTCGGCGAGATTGGACAGCCGCAGCAGTCTGTTAGAACACCGACGCTCTCTCCCAACGGCCGCCGTGTCGCCGTACTGGCGATCGAGGGCGGCAACCGGGACGTCTGGGTGCACGAAGTCGATCGGCCGGTGAAGCGACGGCTGACGTTTCATGCGGCGTGGGGCAGCCGGCCGCAATGGTCGCCCTCCGGGCGCGAAATCACGTTTCTGTCGCTGCGCGGCGGAAACTGGGACATCTTCCGCCGAGCGGCGGACGGAACCGGCGAGCCGGAATTGTTGGTCGGCACCGAGGCGGCGGAGCGCCCCTGGGGCTGGTCTCGCGACGAGAACTATCTCCTCTACACAACGCAAGCGGAAGGAGGCAGAGACCTCTGGTATCTAGAGCGCAAAGGAGACGGAGAGGAATTCGAGTCCGTCCCATTCCTGACTACACCCTTCAACGAGGATGCGCCGAACCTTTCGCCCGACGGCCGTTTCCTGGCCTACTGTTCCGACACCTCGGGAGAGTACCAGGTGTATGTGCGGCCTTTTCCTTCCGGCGACGGGCAGTGGCAGGTGTCAGCGAACGGCGGCAACCAGCCACGCTGGAGCCGGGACGGCAAGGAACTGTTCTACGTCGAGGGTGACACGCTGGCGGCGGTCGAAGTGACTACCTCGCCAGCCTTTGCGCTGGTTTCGACAACACCCCTGTTCTCGGACCCGCACCTTTCTTCCGCGACCTCCGGCCAAATTGCCTACGACGTCTCGGCCGACGGGCGTTTTGTGCTTGTAGAATCCGTAGGGAGCGAGAGCGCGGAAGCAAGGCCAACGTCGATTCACGTCGTCGAGAACTGGTACGAAGAGTTCCGAAACCGCGAGCAGGACTGACTTGTCGGAACGATCCATATCGCGAACATCTGTGGATCACTGTCGAAGATCGCTTTCCCCCTAACTACGCTTGGTCTGGCCGCAGTTCCGATAGGATCGCGGATGTGCGCAGCGGCGCGAGAGCAGCATGGGCATGTCTGGATCCCGCACTCACGGCTGCAAACTATATAGGGCGCACTGACGCGGTGTTGCACTGGTGGCCGGTAGATGTATGAAGGCAGCTAGTCCCGGTTGTCCGGCTAGTCTGGATCGGCGGGCTCGTACGGATCGGCTGGCGGCTCGAGCCCCTCGCGGATCTGTTGCTGCCTCGCTTCGCTCAGAGTGGTCTTTTCAAAGACCTCCTCCAGCTCCTTCTGGTCTGGACCAGACTTCGTGTACAGCGTCTCTGTGGCACGGTGCGAGGCCTCAATCGCCCGTTCTTCGAGCTCTACCAATAGAACCTGACCGTGGTGGCCTGCCTTGTTCTTCTCGTAGTCTGCCAACTCCTCAGGACTGGGGGAGGCCGGGGGCCGAGCTGCTGGTGGATCGGCTTCGGGGTCGAATCCAGGCTCCTTGACCCGGTCAATAGCCACTAGGACCCAACTCCAACTCGTTAGCAGCCGCTGGCGCGCCGCCAGCCGTTGATCGGGGCTAAGCGACCAGATATCGAACTCCTCCAGAGAATCCACGGCTTTCTCGATCGCAGCCGGGTCTCGCGTGGCGGTGAACTCGCGTAGCCCGTCCGTGGCTTCGTCGATCTTGTCCGGCATCTCGGCCTCCTTCTCTCCGACAGGTCCGGCTTTAGGCTCCGGGGGCGTTTGCGCAAGGCACGCGGCAAGCGACAGCAGCACGGCGGCCAGGCAGTGAGTCTTCATCAACTACCAGGTTCCTGTGGCGGCGTCGCCGAAGTTGGCTCTCGCCGTGGCGCGTGCTTTCCGGGCGCGTAGCGCTCCGGCCGCGGTCGAGGTGATCAACTGCCGCACGGTAGCAAACCTACGGAAGGTCTGCCGACCCCGCACGCGATAACGCCAGGGTATGCGCCAGGTGACTCGTCCATCACCCTGGACCCTGCCCCAGTTACACCAGGGAGAACGAATATGATCGTCGGCGTCAATCCGCGTGCCGCGGCCCGGAGTTACGCGCGTGGTGCCTGGAAAGGGTGTGGTGGCGGGAAAGTGCCCGGTGTTATTCCCGCAACTATAGACCCCCGTGGCCGTGCAGTTGATTTCGTCCTCCAGATACTCAACACGATGGAAGTTCACAGTGTCCGGCAGGAAGTAAATGCGCGTGTTCATCCCGATCCTGTTAGTGCCTGACTGATTCGTGGCAGTCGGGTCAGGCACATGGACGGTCGCGATGCGAGTCATGCGAACCGCCGTCGGAGCGATGATCGTGAGCGTGATGGACGCCGAACACCCCCCGCCGGTGGCCGTGATTGTCGCGCTTTGTGCGGTGCCGGGCGCCCTAAACACTACGCTAGTGCCGGTGGTGCTCGACAGTCGTCCCGCCGAAGTCTGCCATGTTGCGGCGCCCAAGGAGAACGTGAGTCTCACGCGCTCCCCAACTCCGATGTCTGTCCGGGCGCGATCGGGCGGCCGCCTCATTACCGTTTCCGACGTGATCTCGCATTCCACGCAAGGAGCCTCGGCATCCGGATCGGAAACGGCCGGAGCGGGTTCTGAAGCCGTAGGTTCCGGAGAGGCATCCGGCGGTTCGTCCCCGTCCTCGGACGGCGGCACGCGTCCCGTCGCCTCGGCCCAAGGCAGCGGATCGGATGGGTTGCGTCCTGTGAATCCCACTACGACACCTTCTCTTCTAGATACCTGAGATCCGTCTCGACCCGGCTCCGCGCCGATCGGACCAATTGTTGAAACCGGGCCTCCGAGTCGCCAGACCAGGTCAGTACGTCGCTTACCCAGGAATGAAGCGGGTCGGACGCGACGTGGCGGCCGAAAAAGAACAACAGCAGTAATAAGAGAGTCGAGGCGGGCGGCATGAGTAGACCGGCGCCCGTTGCCGTCTCGCGGGCAGCCGCTTGCAAGTCGGCCGCGACGGACAAGTCGAGGAAGTCCGCTTTTTCCGGATGCAGCCGCGACAGCAGATCGAAAGGTTCCTCGTCAACCACTCGCTCCTGCGTATGCAGCCCCGACAGCACATCAAGAGCCCGGCCTAGAGCCTCCTTGGCAAATTCACCGGAAGGTCCATAGGCTCTTTCGAGATATGCGGCGGCGTGGAAGTGAATCAGCCGGACCCGCTCGATGACCCCCATGCCGCTTTCCGGTTCCAGATACGGGCTCAGCCAATGAAACTGAGGATCCGAATCGAAGCCCGAGCCAAGTGTGATCATCAATTCGAGGTAGAGCTGAAGCCCAGGTCCGGACGACAAGCCATGCCGTCTCGCTGAAGCCAGCCCTTCACGGGCCGCAGTTTGTAGCTGGCCAGGTCCGGCAGACGCGGCGGTAACGGGGTCGTAATACTCAAAGTATGCTGTGGCTGACTTCAGGTATTCAGTCTCGGTAGTCTTTCCGAGCGTCTGTATTTGTCCAGGACGGATCGTGAGCATTAAGTGGGCCGCGCGTAACTCCAAACAGTATACTTAGCCGGGCCGAGTCGACTGGCCGCCAGGGGACCGCAGGCCGCAAGAGACGGTGACTGGCGGTGCGCTGCAAGATGCGGTCGCCATCGATGGAGGTAACCCGCGCCCGAGCGCCTGTGCGCCATCAGGCCCGTCCCTCGGCAAGCGTATTCAGCGCATCGGCTACACTGTATCCCGGAGCGAGGAACCGAATAGTGCCGAACGCGGATACCAACAATGACAACAGTCGAGGCCACTGGGGCTCGCATCTAGGGTTCATCCTTGCCGCCGCCGGCTCCGCCGTCGGCCTCGGCAACATCTGGAAGTTTCCCTACATCACCGGCATCAACGGCGGCGGCGCCTTCGTCGTCGTCTACCTGCTCTGCGTCGCCTTCGTCGGCTTGCCGGTAATGACCGCCGAGATCATGATCGGACGCGCTTCGCAGCGTTCCACCGTCAGCGCTTTCCACCGTCTAGCGCCGCGCGAATGGTGGGGATCGATCGGTTGGCTGGGCGCGCTTGCGTCTTTCTGTCTGTTTTCCTACTACGCCACCGTCGCCGGATGGGCTCTGCACTACACCTACTTGGCGCTGACCGGCCAGATCGTCGGGCCTGGAGCCGAGGCGGTGCAGGAAGTCTTCGGTGGGCTTCAGAAGGACGGCCTGTTGAGTGTGTTCTGGCACCTCACGTTCATATTGCTCACCGTCGCGGTGGTCTTGGGCGGCGTCGCCAAGGGCGTCGAGCGCTGGGCCAAGATTCTGATGCCGGCGTTGATGGGCATGCTGGTGATCTTGCTTGGCAAGGCGATGACGATGTCCGGTTGGAACGAGGGGTTTTCGTTCGTCTTCGGCTTCAATACCGAAAAGCTCACCTCCGCCGGAGTGCTTGAGGCCCTAGGCCACGCCTTCTTTACTTTGAGCCTTGGTATGGGCGCGATGCTGACGTACGGCAGCTACCTTCACAAGAGCGACGACATCGTGGCCGCCTCGATCGCCACCTCGGCGCTCGACACGATCATTGCCTTGGTCGCCGCTCTCGTCTTGTTCCCAATCATCTTTTCCTTCGGCATGGAGCCGGGCGCCGGCCCCGGCCTGATCTTCGTGACAATCCCCATAGCGCTGGCCCAGATGACGGGCGGCACGCTGATGGCGATCGTCTTCTTCGGGCTGCTTGTCTTCGCGGCGTTGACGAGTTCGATCTCCATGCTTGAGGTAGCGGCTTCCTACCTGATCGACGAGAAGGGTTGGATGCGCTCGCGGGCAGTCTGGCTGTCGGGCGCCGCAGTCGCTGTTTTCGGCCTGCCGTCGGCTCTGAGCGGCAGTACCGCAATGTTCGGTTCGAGCTTCGCGTCGGTCTTCGGCGGCGACTGGTTTACCGTCATCGACTACCTCGTCTCGAACTGGATGCTCCCCCTCGGCGGTTTTGGCGTGGCGCTGTTCGTCGGTTGGCGCCTCGAAGAGGAGATACGCCACGATCACTTCCTCTCAGGAAGCCGTTTCGCTATGTTCTACAGAGCCTGGCTCTTCCTGCTGAAGTACATGGCCCCGCTGGCGATCCTATTGGTATTCCTCCACGCCCTTGGCCTGCTCTGAGACGGCGCTAAACGGCATCTCGCGTGCAACGACCCGATTGACGCGCCGTCTCGTCGTTGAGGGCAAGGGTCTAAGCAAAAGCTCTATACTGAGAAGTCCGGCGGAGCAGCGCGCAATATCTCTAGGAGATTCGGCATGAACACTCAGCTCAAGTTCGGACTGATTACCACCGTCATCGTAGGTTGCCTTGCTTGGCTAGCTGTCGACGGCGTGGGCCAGGCCGCTACCTACTACGTGACGCTCGAAGAGCTCGCGGCCATTGAGGACGCCTCGGAAAAACGGATTCGCGTCGGCGGCGATGTCGAGCCGCGGTCCATCGTCCGCAACGCCGATCGCGTAGAATTCACGATCACGCAGAAGGAAGAAGGTTCGGATGTGACGCATCGGCTCAACGTCGTCTACACAGGCGATGATCCGCTGCCCGATACGTTCCGCGACAATGCCCAAGCGCTTTGCGACGGTCGCCTGCGCTCGGACGGAACGTTCGAGGCGCGCCGCATTCAAGCCAAATGTGCCTCGAAATACGAGGCTAAGCCGGGCGAAGGCGCCGCCCCGGTCTACGAGTCCGCACCAGCGAACACAACTTCTTAAGCGCACCGAAACGACGCGACTATGGAAAACCTAGGGTATCTTGCCGTCCTCCTCGGCTTCTTAGTCGCGGTCTATTCGATTGTCGCCTCGGTAGTCGGTAGGCTCCGCGGCAACGCCTTCCTCGAGCTCAGCGGCCGCCGCGCGGTGCTCACGACTTGGCTGCTGATCACGACCGCGTCGGGTACGTTGCTCTACCTGATCCTGACCAACGATTTCCGCCTGAGCTACGTCGCTTCGTATTCCAACATCGACCTGCCGCTGATCTACAAGCTGGCGGCATGGTGGGGCGGTCAAGAGGGCTCGCTGCTGTTCTGGAGTTGGATTGCTGCGACCTACGCGTTCATCTCTGTCTACGCCGCGCACCGTCGCCACGCCGATATGATTGCGTATGTCGCGGCGATCCAGATGATCGTCGTCGCGTTCTTCCTTGGCATCGTCGCCTTCGAGGCGAATCCGTTCAAGGTGTTGATGGCTGGGCCGCAGGTCACCTCGATGCCCGACGGCAACGGCCTCAATCCGTTGCTGCAGCATCCGATCATGGCGATCCACCCGCCGATGCTCTACCTCGGCTACGTCGGCTTCATGGTGCCGTTCGCTTTCGCCATAGCATCGTTGATCACCAAGCAGCCGGGCGAAGGCTGGATTCGCACCACTCGCCTCTGGACCATGGTCACCTGGATGTTCCAGTCGATCGGCGTCCTGCTCGGCATGCGCTGGGCCTACGCAGTCCTTGGCTGGGGCGGCTACTGGGGCTGGGACCCGGTAGAGAACGCCTCGCTGCTGCCTTGGATCACCGGAACCGCCTTCCTGCACTCGGTGATGATGCAAGAGAAGAAGGGCATGATGAAGGTATGGAACATCGTGCTCGTTTCGGGCACGTTCTTCCTTTGCATCTTCGGCACCATGCTCACCCGCAGCGGTTTGGTCAGTTCCGTTCATGCCTTCGCGCAGTCCAACATCGGCGGGTATTTCGTCTGGTTCTTGACGATCGGCATTGCCGCGACAACCTATCTGATCCTCAGCCGCCTGGAATACCTCAAGAGCGAATCGAGCCTCGACTCGGTGATCTCGCGCGAATCAAGTTTCCTCTTCAACAACGTCATTCTGCTGGCGAGCTGCTTTGCGGTGCTTTGGGGGACGCTCTTCCCGGTCATCAGCGAAGCGGTTTCGGGCTCGAAAATCTCAGTCGGTGCGCCGTTCTTCAATCGCGTCAACATCCCGATCGGTCTAGCGCTGATGTTGTTGACCGGCGTTGGCCCGTTGTTCGCTTGGCGGCGAACCTCGAGCGAGAGCTTGCGGCGCAACTTCCAGTGGCCGGCTCTGGCGTCGCTCGTCCTTGGGGGCGTCCTATTTGCGCTAGGTATGCGTCACTTCTACGCGCTGATCTGCTTCGTGCTCTGCGCTTTTGTGGCGTTGACGATCGTCATCGAATTCTTCCGCGGCTCGCGCGTAATTCAATCAAAGCAAGGCATCAGTTTCGTGCCGGCGGTGGTTGAGCTTACCTGGCGCAACACCCGGCGCTACGGCGGCTACCTCGTCCACATGGGCATGGTGCTGATGTTCATCGGCTTCGCCGGCGCGGCCTTCAACGTGATGGGCCAGCAAGAGATGAACGTCGGCGATTCGCTTCAAGTCGGCAAGTATGAGGTGCTGCTTAAAGACCTCACAAGTACCGACAGCCCGCTCTATTTCTCCGGCGTCGCCCAGCTTGATCTCTCTCAAGACGGCGAAGTGCTGCAGACGCTCAGCCCCGAGCGTCGCTTCTATCACGCCAGCCAACAGTCAGCGACCGAAGTATCAATCCGCGCCAACCTTAGAGAGGATGTCTACGCCGTCTATGCCGGCGTCGCCGCCGACGGCGAGACGCCCATCATTCAGATCTATATCAACCCCTTGGTGAACTGGGTGTTCTTCGGCGGCTGGGTAGTCGTGCTTGGCACGCTGGTCGCCCTCATTCCAAGCAAGGTCAAACGCGTCTCTCCCCGGACGCGAGTCATCGGATCGGTGAAAAAGCAACGTGAAGCTGTTACGCAAAGCTAGCCTCGCCCTCGCCGTCTCGGGTTGCCTGGTCCTCTCGGGCGAGGTGAAGACGACCACGGAGCTGACGTATCAGGTGCGCGAGGTCGGCGACAAGCTGATGTGCTCCTGCGGCTGCGGCTCGCAAGTCTCCACCTGCAACATGATCAGTTGCCACGGCCGCGAGCCGATGGTTGCCGACATCAAGACGCACCTCGCGGCGGGCCTCTCGATCGAAGCGATTGTCGATGCAATAGTGGCCAAGTATGGCGACGGCGTTCGTGCGCTGCCGCCGGCGACGGGCTTCGGGCTCGTCGGTTGGGCGATGCCCTTTTTTGCGCTTGGTCTCGGGCTGGCGATCGCGCCCATCGTCGTACGCCGTCTGAAGAATCGCTCTGCCTCCGAGAACGCCGCAACCGAACCGCTTGACCCGGCCTCGGTTGAGCGCTTCAAGGCCGAGATCGATAAGGATCTCGACGACCTCGTCTGACCCCGTGAGCCGATGTTGATTGTTGCCGCCGTTGTGCTGGTTCTGCTGGCCTTTGCGTTTCCTCTTCTCGTACGATCTTCGGATCTGCCGGCGCCCGAGCCTGTCTCGCCGACGCTGCATCTCGAGGAGCGCCGCTCGACGATCTACGAAAGCCTGCGTGATCTGCAAATCGAATATCTGATGGGCAAGCTCTCTGACGACGACTACCAGGCGACCAAGAAAGACCTGCAGCAAGAGCTGGCCGAAGTGCTGACCCGCATCGACGAGATCGTCGGAGAGGAGCAAAGGTCCTAAGCCGGCTCGCCTTCGCCATGCGCCCGTTTCTCACTCTCATCCTCGCCGCGCTGCTCGCGCCCTCCGCCTTTGCCGGCATCACAGGCTCGGTGCGCAACGCCACCAGCGGCCAGCCCCAGCCGCGCGTCGCCCTCACGCTCATTCTCTTCGACTCCGAAGGCATGAATGCCGCCGAGGAGGTCGTCTCCGCAGCCGACGGTGCGTTCGCCTTCGACAAGGACGCGACCGGTTCGCGCGGTCCCGCTATGATTCGGGCCGAGCACCTGGGGGTCACCTACTCCAAGATGATCCCGCCCAACGCCCCGACCAGCGGCGTCGAGGTGATGATCTACGACGTCAGCCAAGAAAACCTCGCCCCGACCGGCCGCGTGCTGCTGTTGCAACCCGGCGGACGCGAGATGATCGTCAACGAGAGTTTCCTCTTTACCAACAACTCACGCCCGCCCCGCACCTACCGTGACGACGTTGACGGCTCGTTGCGCTTCTATCTGCCCCCGGCGGCCAAGGGCATCGTCGATGCATCCTCAACGGGTCCGGCTGGGATGCCTTTACGCAATACGGCCGAGAAAACCGACGAGCAAGACATCTACTACGTCGACTTCCCGATCAAGCCGGGCGAAAATCGCATCGACCTCACCTATCTCGTGCCCCACGAGGGCGAGTCGCTGTTCAAGACGCGCTCGATGTACCCCGACCTCGAGACGCGCATGGCCGTGCCCGAAGCAGTCGAGCTCGTAGGCGAAGGGTTGCAGTCGATGGGCTCGCATCCCGAAACCAAGGCGGCGATTTATCTGATTCCGCCTGGGCCCGAGATCACCGTGGCCGTGAAAGGGCAGGGAAGCCTGGGCCCGCCGCCCGGTGCGTCGCGTGGGGCCGGACCCGCGCCCGCCCCTAGCGGCTCAACCGAAGTTCGCGTCGATGCCGCGCCGGTGGCCAAAGAGCTTCCTTGGATTCTCGGCTTGGCGGCGGCGATCTTTATCGTCGGCTTCTATAATCTGCTCACCGCGAAACCGAAAGAGCCCGTCGAGGCTCCGGTCGTATCCGCGAAGAGCCCCGCCAAGAACAAGGCGGCTCGCAAACGATGAGCGAAGCGGCGCTGATCGTGCGTCGGGTCGCGAAGTATTTCGGTGATTTCCCGGCGTTGCGCAACGTCAGTTTCGAAGTCTCTTCCGGCGAGATTGTCGGCCTGCTTGGACGCAACGGCGCTGGCAAGACGACGATGCTCAACATGCTCGCCGGCCTTTCCAAACCAAGCGAAGGCGTGATCGAGAGCCCCGGCTTCCCCCCTGGCGACGAAGCGCGGCGAGCGATCGGCGTTGTCGGGCACAGCCAGTGGCTCTATGACGATCTCACCGCTGAAGAGAATCTTTCGTTCTTCGGCAAGCTCTACAATGTCGACGACGCCGATGACAAGATCGAGCTTTGGCTCGAGCGGGTCGGGCTGACGCGCTTCCGCAACTCGCTTGTCAACGAATACTCGCGCGGCATGCGTCAGCGCCTCGCGCTGGCGCGCGCCTTCCTGCACGAGCCGCGCGTGCTGTTGCTCGACGAGCCTTGGACCGCGCTCGACGACCGCGCCATGGAACTGCTCTCTTCGCTCGTCGTCGAAGCGCGTGAACGAGGAGTGGCCGCGGTCGTTTGCTCGCACCAACTCCACGAGGCGCTGAAGATTTCTGACCGAGTGGCGCTGCTCGATCGCGGCAAGGTCGTGTGGCAGGGTCCTTGCGACGACGGACTGCGTGCCGCGCCCGAGAGTCTCTACGACCGAATCTCGTGATGACTCTCTTTCGACAGGCGAGCGCGATCGCCGCCAAAGACCTGCGCACCGAGCTGCGCAACCGCGAGGTGACCAACGCCGCTCTGTCGTTCTCGCTCGTCGTCCTGTTGCTGTTCAGCTTCGCCTTCGACCCGATCTCGAACCCTGACACCCGCGCCATGGCGGGCGGTCTGCTCTGGGTCGTCTATCTATTCGCTGGAACGCTCGTGCTCAACCGCGGCTTTGCCCGCGAGACGGCCAACGACGCCTTGAGCGGACTGGCGGCGGCGCCGGTCTCGGGCGCGGCGGTATTCCTCGGCAAGGCGACGGCCAACTGGGTGATGATCCTGGCGCTGCAACTAATCTCGTTGCCGTTCTTCGGTATTTTCTACGACGTACGCTGGACGGAGAAGATCCCCGAGCTGGCGATGATCTTGCCGCTCGGCGCTTGGGCGCTAACCGCGGTAGGCACGATCTTCGGAGCGGTAACGGCGCAGAATCGCCTACGCGAGCTGATGCTGCCGCTGCTGGTCTTCCCAATGTGCCTGCCGGCCCTAATGGCCTGCGTGCAGCTAACCACGCTAGTCTTCGCCGGTGAGCCCATCGGCGATTCCTTCGCTTGGGTAAGACTGCTGATCGTCTTCGACGTAGTCTTCACGCTACTAGGAGCAACCCTACTAGAGTTCGTCCTGCGCACCTAATGTGGCGCGCTCCCCCAGGATTGCCGGCTCGCGACTCCTCGCGAGGCAGGGTCCGGACCCGGCAAGCCAACCGCCTGACTAGCCAAGCCCCGGGACCGCAGAGCCCGCACCGCCCTCCTCCCGAGCCCCGGAGGGGCGGCATCACGGCAACCCCGGATGCGCTCAGACCCTCGCTCGGTCCATCTCCCCGTGCGCATCAGGCCTCGGTCTGCTGACGACTCGGATGATCCGAAACCCGGTGTCCTTGGACCAAGAGAACTCAACCTGACCCAGCGCTATCGTCTCGCCGCCATGTGTTGCTTGGATCCTGGCCGCCCACTTGCCCTCCTCCTGCTTTGGCAACTTGTCTCCGACCCGAAACCGGTCACGGCGGTGGTCCGACGTTGCCAGAGTAAAGTGCTCCTTCTTGTCGGGAAATAGGAAGCGCGGCCCGCCGGTTAGAGCTACCGGTGTGAACGACCGCGCCTCTGGCTTGAAGTCGTTGCGTCGTTCGCGCCAGATCAGCAGCTCCGTCGCATGCCATCGAACGTCCTCAAGCGAGCCCTCTGCAACGGACCGGACATGAAGGTGTAGAAGTTGTGCGTGCAGGGGACGGCTCCCCAAGGCCGGCGTTACGTTACCCACCTGGAGCGCAAGCTCGAGGCTACCGCACTCGACCCATTCGGATCTCTGACCAACGTCGGTGTCGGGGAGGCTGGGGTTGTTGTTGCCGCGCGGCTCCTGCTTTGACTTTGTCGGCGGTGAACTAGTGTCCTGTCTCTAAAGTTCGCTTACAGAAGCGGGCGAGGGAGGCGAGGATTTGGTCGGCGGTTTTGGTCCAGGCGAAAGGCTTGGGATCGGCGTTGTGGCTTTTGATGTACTCCTCGATGG
>Ga0315336_1000398_pt1 | contig 127605 bp, 118 predicted proteins | sample ASW5metaG_FD_204512 | JGI IMG/M metagenome (GOLD analysis project Ga0315336, IMG submission 204512) | Ammonia-oxidizing marine archaeal communities from Monterey Bay, California, United States - ASW #5 | ecosystem: Environmental > Aquatic > Marine > Intertidal zone | place: USA: California... | reverse complement strand
TTGTACCCGACATTATTACCTGTGCCAAGGGTATTTCTTCTGGCTACGTACCACTGTCTGCAACGATTTTGTCAAAAGAAATCTATGATGTGATCAGTGTGCCACAAGCTGATGGTGCCCTGTTTACTCATGGATTTACCTATTCCGGTCATCCGGTCAGTTGCGCGGCTGGGCTAAAAAATATTGAGATCATGGAGCGCGACGATATATGTGGCTATGTTCGTGAGGTCGGCCCTTATTTTGAGGAACAGCTCAACACCTTGCGAGAATATCCCATCGTGGGTGATGTGCGGGGCAGTCACTTCATGATGTGTATTGAGAACGTCGCGAATCCAGAAACCAAGGAATTATTACCGGAACAAGCCAATATCGGAAAACGAATCGCAGATCATTGCCAGGAGCGTGGTGTGATCGTGCGGCCCATCGCTCACCTCAATGTGATGTCGCCACCCCTGGTGTTGACAAAACGTCAAATCGACACCATGGTCGAAGTGCTGCACGAAAGTATCCGCGCAACTATGGAAGATCTTAACCGGGAAGGCCTGTGGTCAGGTTAATCGGGTGGTCAGTGCCGATCGGTAAGCTGGCTTTGGATGGTGACTGGATTATGGCGGGTGAATGATTTGAAAAATAGAATCCGCGAAACCTGGGCTGAAAACAGGCCTGTCGTCAACGGCTGGCTTTCTATTCCCAGCACGGTGACCGCCGAGATCAATGCCAGGGCGGGCTTCGACTCGTTGACGGTCGATCTTCAGCATGGACTCAATGATTATCAGTCCGCGCTTAATCTGTTACAGATCATATCGATTGGAAAATCGGCACCCCTCGCGCGGGTACCCTGGCTGGAGCCGGGGATCGTCGGTAAGTTGCTCGATGCAGGTGCGGTAGGGTTGATTTGCCCGATGATTAATTCAGCTGAAGATGCGGCAAGACTTGTGCGTTATGCGCTTTACGCACCAATGGGTGAAAGAAGTTTTGGGCCGACCCGGGCTATCATGGCACACGGTCCAGATTACGCCCAAACCGCCAATGAGCAGATCGTGACGCTGGCCATGGTCGAAACCAAGCAGGCGCTTGATGAGTTGGATAGAATTGTGGCCACGTCGGGGCTGACAGGAGTCTATATCGGACCAAGCGATCTCAGCTTGTCGATGGGATACACCCCGAAGCTTGACCCTGACGAGCCGGCGGTCGTGTCTGCGATACAGCGGATTCTTGAAACTGCCAAAACGGCCGGCATACGGGCAGGCATCCACTGTCTATCGCCGGCATATGCCAGAGATATGGTAGCGATGGGATTTGATCTTGTGACTGTCGGCAGCGACGTCAGGCTCTTAACCAGTGCGACGGCTGCGGCACTAGAAGCAGTACGCAGCTGACGATAGCTTAAAGCTGGTTGGCTGCGAACTGTAGGGTATTTGGATTCAGTTCTTTCCCTAGATCTTTTCAGTCAGTCCGGCCAGTGCCGACAGATTATCAACGTGGTTCCGTTTGGTAATCGGACTTTCCGCGAAGCAAAAAGCGTTGGACTTTGCCGCTGGGTGTCTTAGGCAGCTCGCTGATGAATTCGATCTGTCTCGGGTACGCATGTGCGGAGAGTGTCGACTGTACGAATGACCGCAAGGTTTCGGCCAGTTCAGGTGAAGGGTCGTACTCTGTTTTAAGAACCACAAACGCCTTCACGATTTCGCCCCGAAGTTCATCTGCAATGCCGACCACAGCAGCTTCAGCCACGGCCTCATGCGCGAGTAGGGCACTTTCAGGTTCAAACGGGCCGATCCGGTAACCGGCACTGGTAATGATGTCGTCGGCCCGACCACTGAAAGAGATATAGCCGTCTGTGTTCCGACTCGCTGAGTCACCTGTCAGATAGTATCGGCCATTACCGGTAAAGCGTTCGGCAGTACGCTGGGGGTCATTAAAGTAGCCACGGTACCAGAACAACGGAGAGGCTTGTGTGTCGACTGCTAATTGGCCTTCCTCCCCGGCCTCTAACTCATCGCCATCCGAATTTAGAATGACAATTCTGAATCCTGGCATTGTGTGCCCCATTGAGCCGGGGTGAATAGGCCGCTGTAGCTTTGGAAAATGATGATTACAGACCATCATACCGCCCTCGGTCTGGCCATAATGGTCGTGAATGGGCACACCGAGTTGGTCACGGCCCCAGCGCACCACGTCGGGATTGAGTGGTTCTCCGGCACAAGAGGCCAGCCTCAGTGAAGAGGTATCGGATGGTATGACCTGATCTCCCGCTGCCCGCATCATTCGGAAGACAGTGGGTGCAGTCGTCAAATTGGTTACACCATAAGTTTCAAGTATTCGATAGGTTGCGTTGACGTCAAAGGGCGCATTGAAAAATATCGTAGTGTTACCCAATAGCAGCGGTCCAACGAGGGCGTAAAACAGACCGTAGGCCCAGCCAGGATCAGCCATGTTCCAATACACGTCGTTATCCCGCACATCCAGGCCGAACCGCATATACGCAACAAATGAGGCCAGTGCTTTGACGGGAATCTCTACCCCTTTGGGGCTGCCGGTGGTGCCGGATGTATAAATCAGAATAAATAGATCGTCGCCACAGGTTAAAACCGGATCCATTACAGGATCTGCCCGAGCCAGCGCGTCCAAGTACACGACATCGCCATCGTGTGTGCCGCCGCTGTCATCGCTGACGGTGACGATTTGAGGAGCGCCGGATCCTGTGTTTACCGATGAGACCTTATGTCGATTGGCGGTATCGGTCACCAATACGCACGCTTGACTATTTTCGACCCGCGACGCGATGGCTTGTGGTCCAAATGCTGTGAATAAAGGGACATGCGCTGCACCGAGACGCCACAGGCCCAATGTAGTGATCAGTAGCTCGGGTGATTTGGGCAGTAATGTTGCGACGCGATCTCCCTTGGCTACCCCAAGCGCTTTGAGGACACCGGCTGACCGGGACGATAGGTCACGCAGTTGTGCAAATGTATAACGGGCACGGTTACCCAGCGCGTCTTCGTAGAGCAAGGCTATAGATTCAGAGTCTTCGGCGTGCTGGTCACACAAAATGCCGGCAACGTTGACTGTCTCAGCATCGAACGTTTCCAACCAGCCCTGTAACTGTTGCTCAACTAGATTGTCTGGATCTTCTGGCATGTTGTGGTGGGTTCATTCTGTATATTGGAGTTGTAACCGAACAGGCCGTGCTGGCGCAACATTGTGGCACCACAAAAGAGAGATGATCAAACTCTTGACCGCGCTAGGGAATTCTTTTGAATGACTAGATTTTGGTTATGCTGGATGCAGCTACTAACCCAGTTGATTGTGTGATTCCGCGTATACTGTTGTGATCATTATCGCTCTGAGGGGGCCAGGAATGCATATCATCATCGCGCAGATGAGTCATGAAACCAACACCTATTCGCCAGTGATTAGTGATTTGGCTCGGTTTTCACCTGGCGGTAACGGTATGCCTATCGCCGGTGACGCGGCACGGGAGATGTTTCGGAGTACGGCCAGTTGCATGGGTGGATACCTAATGGTTGCTGAAGCTGCAGATGCTCAAATTACTATACCGGTTGTTGCTGGCGCGCCACCATCGGGGTCGGTTGAAGATCAGGCTTACGACTACATCGCGGAAAAAATCGTATCCGCAGTAGCACAAGGATGCGATGCGCTTTTCCTGGATCTCCACGGTGCCATGGTGACCTGCTCGCATGAGGATGGTGAGGGTGAACTGTTACGTCGTATAAGAGACGTTAATCCGGATGTGCCAATTGCGGTAGCGCTGGACATGCATGCCAACCTCTATGATGACATCGTTGGGCTATCAACCATCGTCGCGGGCTATCACACCTACCCCCATATAGATATGTATGAAACTGCCGAGTTAGCGGGGAAAATTCTGCTTGATCACATCGTTAATGGTGTCAAACCCACCATGGCATGGGGCAATAATCCAATGCTTCCGCACATTATGAGACAGGGTACGGATGACCAGCCAAACCAAGCACTGCAGGCGAGGGCTCAGGAAATGGAGCGTGACGGAGCTTTGGCAGTCAGTGTGTTTACAGGATTCCCTCATGCCGATATTACTCAGGCGGGTTTTTCGGTGGTCGTCGCAACGGACAATAATCCTGAACTCGCACACCAACTACGCGATGAATTACTGGATGAGGCATGGGCGCAACGCAAACATTTTGTTTACCAGCTTGAACCACTCGAACAGTCCGTGGCCAAGGCGCGTTTGCTGGGTGAAAGCGAAAGCGATGAAGGGCCGGTACTGATACTCGATCACTACGATAATACTGCGTCGGGGGGCACAATGGATACCACCAACGTGCTGGCTGAGGTGATTGCCCAGGGACTGGACGATGTAGCTTTCTGCGGAATTTACGATCCTGATGCCGTAAAGGTGATGCAGGATGCAGGTGTGGGAAACGAGGTTAGTCTGTTACTGGGAGGAAAGCTCACAATGCCAGCTCTGCAGCGCCACAGTCATCCCCTTAACTTGATCGGTCGAGTCAAGCTGATCAGTGAAGGACGTTTTCCGACCACGATAGCGATGGGTAGAGGCCTGATCACCGATATGGGTGTTACAGCTGTGTTGACAGTGGGCACGGTGGATATCATGGTTGTGTCCCGACATTTTGAGCCAGTTGATCCTGGGTGTTTTCGCGCGGTCGGAATCGAACCCACCGAGCGGCGGTTCCTGATGCTGAAAAGCCGTATTCATTACCGTGTCGGTTTTCGTGATCTGGCCCGCGAGGTCGTGGAATGTGCCGGGCTCGGCGTGTGTACTTCGGATTATTCAGAGATTAAATTTAACAACGTACGCCGGCCGATTTATCCGCTGGATGAAGTCAGTAGCCGAGCGGCCCTTTGACTCAAACCGAATTGATGTACGTTAAAGATTAAATCGGTACAGGACTCTGGTCGAAATTCTCCATTGACTCGATCACTTTTCGGCCACCGAGTTCGCTGATTCTGGCGGTTTGGTCAGAGAACGCGAGTTCGTTCACGTGTTCTGCGTCAACCAATGTGTACAAAGCTTGGTGACACGCCTGGATTTCCTGCCGATAGGCAATATCTGTACCAAGATCAGTGCTTTCGTACGGATCTTTTTCAAGGTCATACAACTGAGGTCGGTAGCCTGGGTAGTAGACATACTTGTATTGGTTTTTGCGAATCATGAACATGCCCGTAATCGAGCCCCCGTCGTGATACTCTGACAGCACAAGTCGGTCTGGCGACTCACCAGCTGCAAGGTCAAGCAGTGAATATCCTGGAAAATCAAGGTCGTTAGACGACAGTCCAAGGCCTGTGGCATGGAGAATGGTTGGATGAATGTCCACCAGCGAGGCTTGAGTTGAGATTACCTCACCTTTAGACACACCGGGCCCAGACAGAATAAGTGGTATGCCAGCTGATTCTTCGTACATCACACATTTGGTCCACATTCCGTGGTTACCTGCCATTTCACCGTGGTCACTGGTGTAAATGATCAGCGTGTCATCATACTGACCGCTGTCGTGCAAAGCTTCAATGAGTGCCCCTACATGGTTGTCGAGGAACGAACAGAGTCCGAGGTAGCTTGCTTTAGCGACCTGGCGAGATTCGGCATCAAAAAAATTATCATAGTTGAGGTAATTGCGCATCGCCTCGAGGACAGGGTGGTTGCTGAGTTCTAATGGCGAATTCAGGCGGGGTGGTTCGATTTCCGACAGTGGATAGAGATCGAAATAGTGTTGAGGCACGACCAACGGGTAGTGCGGACTGACAAAGGACGCACACAGCACCCAAGGTTTTTGTGACGCCTTGGGTGCTTCGCGTCGAAGCCACTGACAAGCGGCTTCGGAGACCTTCATATCGTATAGATTGTAGTCACACAATCCAGGACCGATTTCCTCAGCAAAATGGGCCGTGCCATCCCAGCTTGATCCATCACGCCCCAGCAGACCCCGTGCCCAGCCAATACCATCCTTTACATGCAGTGGCATGATCTCAGTATCAAAACCGTTGGCGTCTTGTGTACTTCTATAGTGAAGTTTTCCAACGGACACCACTCGGTGTCCGGCTTCAATCAGACGGTGGCCCCATCCGGTAATTTGCCCGTGATAAGGCTGCGCATTAGACCAGCAGCGGTTCTGGTGAACATAGGTACCGGTTGCAATGCAGGCTCTAGCCGATACGCAGATAGGCGACGGTGTGTAGGCGTGGCGAAACACGGTTCCACGCTGGGCAAGACCGTCAATATTGGGGGTATGAACGTGGTCTGCGCCGTAGCAGCCTAGGGCCTCACGGGCATGCTCATCAGAAACGATAAGAAGGACATTCTGTCCAGTCATGTTGCTTGGGTTGAGTCGGATTTCAGCTTAGGATTCATCTGACCAGGTGGCAATCGCTTGGGTTGCAACATCGGTACCCCATTCCTGCAAAAAGTGGCCACCCTCAGCGACTTCAAAGGGTTCCGGGCAGTTACGGATATTCTTGCGTAAATAGTGCATGGTCCGGGGTGTAAGTACAGGGTCACGCATGCCGATTGCCATGAATGTTTGGCCCATCCACTCATCCTTCAACCAGGCTCTTGCCTGTCGGGAGAGCGCCGCACCTTCGTCGTCAGGCTGTTCCGGTACCAGCTCGGGGAAAGCACGGGCCCCAGCTTTGTATTCGCTATCCGGAAACGGCGCATCGTAGGCTGCGGCCTCATCGGCTTCCAGATGTGGACAGGCTCGCGAGAGTAGTTTTCCGGCAGATAGATCAGGGTTGTCTCGGCACCACTGGCGCCAAGCCAGAAATCCATCACCCAGTGGTACGTCCCCTGTTCCCAGAGCCGTGTTCATGACCAGCAGGCGAGAAAATCGATGGGGCGCTTCCATCGGCAAAGTCAGCCCGAGTATGCCGCCCCAGTCCTGGCAGACCAGAGTCAGTTGTGTCAGGTCGAGATGTGTCAGGAAAGCCAGCAGCATATTCCGGTGAAAATTAAAGGTGTAAACACTCTGATCAGCAGGTTTATCCGACCGTCCAAAACCGAAGAAATCGGGTGCGACTACTCGGGCGCCGCTTTCAAGAAAGGTTGGGATCATGTGACGGTAAAGGTAGAGCCAGGTGGGCTGACCGTGGAGACACAAATAGGTCTGTTCGGCATCTTTGGGACCAAGGTCAATATAATGACAGCGAAGACCTTCGTATCCGACCAGATCTTCGACATAGTGAGGTTCGAATTCATAGGCCGGAAGGTTCTCAAATCGTTCTTCGGGTGTGCGTAAAACGCGGGCCATGGCGAATCTCCAGGTCAATAATTCGTGCTGAGGCGCGAAGTAGGTGAGTTGCCTACAATAGCACCCTTGTCCTTCAAAATGTGAGTCCGAGGTCCGATAGGATCAATAGGGCACTAACCAAACATCAACAGAATAACCGCATGGAAATTCGATCTAGCTTTATGGGTGTCCCGTTTTCCAACAATGCTTCAGAGAGTCGGGCAGCAGTGTTGGGAGTGCCATTTGACTGTGGTACCCATCCAACCCGTATTGGCGCAAGACTTGGCCCAGCGGCTATTCGGGAACAATCCACGCTGGTACGGCCTTACCAGCCGCCAGCGTGGGATTTTGATCCACTGACGCAACTCAACGTAGTCGACTGCGGCGATGTGAGTTGCACGCCCGGTGTGATCACCCCATCCCTGGACAATATCGAACAGGCGGTCGCCAAAATAGTGTCTGCAGGTGCAGTGCCTGTGACCATGGGGGGCGATGGTTTGGTCACATTGCCCCAGCTTCGGGCGCTGCACCAGCGGTATTCTGACCTGGTTGTGCTTCATATCGATGCCCATACCGACACTTATCCCGGCGACGGTGAATATGAGCATCAGCGGTATAACACGGCCACGACTTTCACTCGGGCCGCCGAGGAAGGATTGGTCGATACCCAGCGGTCTTTTCATATAGGCGCTCGTGGTACTGTGACTGCCCCGGGCGTTTTTGAGCATACTCGCAAGAAGGGCTATCAGTTGATTGATGGGGCAACGCTCTACCAACGTGGATATGTCTCGGTTCTGGGTGATGTCCACCAGATTCTGGGTAATAAGCCGGTATATCTTTGTTTTGACATGGATTTTTTCGATCCATCTTGTGCGCCCGGTGTGTGTACACCAACCTTCGGTGGTGCGACTGCTCGGGAAGGACTGCAGTTGCTCGCTGGGCTTCAAGGGTTGAAACTGGTTGCAATCGATGTCAACACGGTTAGTCCGCCGCACGATGTTGGAGGTATGACCGCGTTCCTCGCAGCAACCGTGATGATCCAGTGCCTAGCGCTTTTGTGCGACAAGCCGACAGACTTCTGACGGGTCGTTACTCAGATACAATCACGCTGTTTACGCGAGTATTGTCAGAGCTCTGGGTAGTGTCTCTACCGTGAACAGTGCAGATTCGGCTGATTCCCCGTCAATCTCGAATCCGTGATTGTCGGAGATGGGCTCGATGCTAACGGTTTGTCCGCGGCAGTAGTGCACGTAGCTAGCCGAAAGATGATTTCCCAGGTAGAGCCGGCACAATCTCAGCGGGAGCAACCAACGCGACATAGGTTCCACAACAACGACTTCGCATAGAGCGTTGTCTAGTCTGGCCCGGGGCGAGATCTGCATGCCCTGACCAAAGTGACTCCCCTTTGTGATGGCCAATAGATACAGCGGACCCTCAAACCAGAGTGTGTTGTCAACAACTACGCGGCAGTTGACAGCTTCAAATTTGATGAATGCTTTTAGGGTAGTCCCCAGATAAGCACCAGGCTTCTTGGTCTCTGGGCCCGCCAGGTGGCGACTGACCCAACCAGATACGCCTGTAGAGAAAGTATTGATAGCGAAGCGCACCTCATCTTCGTTCTTTGTGATTCGAAGTACATCGACTTTTCTGGGTTTGGCGCTGCAGATTTGTTGAAAAGCTCTGATTGGATCTCCTGGCAACCGCAGAATCCTGGCGTAGTCTGACCCAGTGCCCGCCGGAATCAACCCCAGCGCGACCTGTTCCACCTGTTGATGTTTCAGTATCTGGTTGGCAGCCAAGTGCAGGCTGCCGTCCCCGCCAATTACAATCAGTCGTTGGATATTGTTGAACAAAGCATCGGTAATTTTCTGTTTGGCTTTGATCGGGTCCTGACAGTCAATCCGTTGTGTCTGAGCCAAAGCGGGGTGGGTCCGAAGCAATCTTGCCCAGGCCTGGGACCCACGACCTCTTCCAGCACGTGGGTTGACCAGAATGAGAGTATTTTTGAACTCCGCGCTCGAGTGGTCCAAGCGAATGGCTCACCAAGGCAAGGCAGAGCCATCCCAGGAAAAGAAGCGGCCGCTGTCTTTGATAGTTGCGTTGCTGATTAGCTGACGCAGTCCAGCTGCACTCGTCTGCGGTGAAATATCGGCGCTTGAGCCACCCATGTCTGTGCGTACCCAGCCTGGGTGCACCGACAGTACAGTAATGCCACGAGAGCGAAGATCATGGGCCAGGTTGACGGTTACCATATTTAGCGCGGCTTTACTGCTGCGGTAGATGTAGTGCCCACCAGTCGTATATCGCTCGATGCTGCCCATGGCGCTCGAGACGTTGACCATCAGACGCTGTTCACTGTTTCCGACTTGGTTTGCCAATGCAGTGCTGACCCGGTAAGGACCCAAGGTGTTGACCTCAAGCACCCGTGTCCATTGTGCATAGTCAATGTCACCGAAGGATTGTCGCTCGCCGCCGTAAATACCGGCATTATTGATCAAGAGGTCGATTGACTGTTCTGACAGTGTAAGCGCTAGTTTCTTGACCGAATCTGGATTGCCGACGTCAAGTTGATGAATGCTCAGCGCTGAGTTTGGCGCCAGACCTGTGAGCTCGGTTGCTAATTCGGGTCGGCGGCAGCAGCCGTACACCTGCCAGTCATCGGCCAGATACTGCGATACAAGCTCCAGCCCGATGCCACGGTTGGCGCCGGTAACGACGACAGAAGGTCGTTTGTTTGTCATGGCCTACCAGGGCACCGTTTCACCGTTGTAGCGTAAAAAAGTACCCGTCTGTTCAGGACCGAGCGTATCGATGATGGCGCACATCGCGTTCACGCTTTCGTGAGGAGATAGATCCGCATCGGGCCCCGACATGTCTGTGGCAACAAAGCCCGGGGTGAAACAAACAACAGTGATATCTCGTTGTTTAAGGTCCGCTGCTAATCCTTTGCTGATCAGATTTAATGCGGCCTTACTGGTGTTGTACGGATAGTCACCAATACCGCTTTCAAGGGTAAGACTACCGTTGCCACTAGAGATATTCACAATAAGTTTGCGATCTCCTGCTGTGACCTGATCCACAAAAGCCTCACACATAGCCATCGTACCAAACAGGTGGACTTGGAATTCTTCCATCCACTGTGTCTCATCACAGCGACCGTAGTGTTCGTCTTTTCCGAGCCAGAAACCTGCGTTATTGATAAGTAGGTCTATCGGTTCCTCCGCAAGCTGAGCGGCAACAGAAAGAATCTGATCATGCTTGGCAACATCGAGTTCGTGGCAGGTAATCTTTTCGTGTTGAAGTTTTTTAATATCAGAACGTTGGTGCAGATTGCGGACTCCAGCGTGTACTGTCCAGCCGGCGGATGCGTACTGGTAGGCAAATTCAAGTCCAAGGCCTCGACTCGCACCGGTAATAAGCACGCTGGACAAAGATGATCTCCGCTCGGTGTCGTTAGGATTAAATCAAGTGATGACCGGCATGTCAGCAGGAGCACGATGGGTAAGCCAATCAGCACCGTCAGCCGTAATCACGATATTTTCTTCATGAACGAGCTGACGACCGGGTGCAAACGCCATCCCCGGTTCCAGTGTAATCACAGCACCTGGTTTTAGCTCAGTGTGGTCAGTTTGTTTAACCGATGGCCATTCGGTCAATTGCATGCCAAGGCCATGCCCCATGCGTCCAACGTTGTTGCCCAGCGCCCCTCCTGCTTCCAGGACTGCCCACATAGCAGCCCAGACCTCCGCCATCGTAGCGCCGGGTCTCGCCGCGGCAAAACCGACATCTGTCGCTCGGTGCACTGCTTCATGGGCGCGGCGGGTATCGTCAGCTATATGGCCAAAAGCATAATTTCGGTCGAAATCGCAAAAGTAGCCATCAAAGGTGGTGCCGGTGTCGATGATCAGAACGTCTCCGTCTTTGAGAATTCGATCTGTGGGGCCCATGATAATGTTGTCGTATCCGCCCTGACCGGAGCCGGCGATCAGATACGGTGTGCTGTCGGCTCCCCGTTCCAGCAGGTTCATCCGCATCCGTCGGCTGATCTCACGTTCTGACTCGCCGAGTGTGGATATTGTCGCCAGCGCTTCGAATTCGTCCGAAGTGATCTCACAGGCAAATCGAATTTTTTCAATCTCAAGATCTGACTTGACGAAGCGTAGCCCGAGCATCAACTGTGCACAATCGACCAATTCAAGTGATACCTTGCCCCCCAGAACTCGGGTGTCGCGAACTGGCATTCGGAGGACACTTTCCTGGCCGAGTGGGAGCCCGAGTCGGCCGAATCGGTTCGGTAGCGAATTTATGGTCGCAGCCAGCAGCGAGATGCCGTCGTCTTCGGGTGTGGGCGATGGCCAAGTCTTAATATCGTCTACCCAGGTAGCAGCCATGCCGGCGTCCCCTATCGTCGGGATTACTGCAATCGGCTTTCCGTCGGCAGGTACAATCAGAAACCAAGGTCGGGTAGGACTTTCAAAAAACTGTGTTTGGAAGCCTGTGAAATAACGGATCTCGTGTTCGGTAGTTACAAGCAGTCCATCCAGTTGAACATCGCGCATTGCTTGTTGAGCACGGCCTGTACGGGTCTCAAATTCACTAGTCGGGAAGCCGCGAGTTGGCATAGGGTGATTTGACATGGTCTTCTCCGCTACAGTAGGTCGTCGGCAACCGAACCCACTAACTGGCGGTAAACTGCGGGGTCGGTTGCGCCTTCTGTCCCAAATACCAAAACACTGCTGTTTTCATTGAGATCTAGGGCCTGACGCAAGTCTGTATCGGTACTGGCTGCGATGCAGCTAGCGAGTCCAGCAACGGCAGCTTCGCCGGCCACAATTCTTGGGTCGTCACCCGTACCTTGCGCGAGTTGTTTCATCAGTGGGCCTACGGCATCGTCTTCGATCGTTAGGAAATGGTCAGCGCCCGATTCGAGTATGTCCCAACCAAGGAGCGATACTTCCCCGCAGGAGAGACCACCCATGATGCTTTCCCGAGTCACTGAAATGTTGACCAGCTGTCCAGCAACGGCGCTCTGAAACAGGCAGTCTGCTGGTACAGGTTCGGCCACTATAAAAAGCGGTCGCCGAGCTTCGTACCGGTGCCAGAGGTCGACGCAGACAGCCCCAGCCAATCCTCCGCACCCGCCCTGAATAAATATATGGGTCGGCGTGACGGTCGGTGGTAGTTGGTTCATTGCTTCGGTACTCATCACCGTATACCCGGCCATGACCAATCTTGGGATATCAGTATAGCCAGGCCAGGCTGTGTCAGAGACAAGCAGCCAATCATTTGTTGCGGCATCTTGTGCTGCTTGGCGTACAGATTCACCATAGTCCCCCTCTACACGTACAACTTGGGCGCCGAAAGTTTCAACGGCACTCTGGCGACCAGGGCTCACTTCCGCATGCATATAAATTACGCACCTGCAGCCAACGTTTTTGGCTCCCCAAGCAACCGATCGTCCGTGGTTGCCATCGGTTGCGGTGACGACAGTGATCTCGCCAGCAGCTTCATTTAGTTGACCTGTCATCAAAGCTTCAATATCGGTCGCTTTGCCTCTCTGCGTAGAAATTTTTTCGGCTACAGAATGCAGTACCGCATAAGCACCGCCCAACGCCTTAAAACTGCCTAACCCAAACCGTGTTGCTTCGTCCTTGTAGAACAGTCGTGCGATGCCAATCTCATGTGCGAGGCTAGGGAGGACGTGTAATGGTGTGGGTTCGTAGGTTGACCATGATGTGATCAATGCTCTGGCCCTAGAACAGGTTAGGTCGTCGAGTGCTGAGTCCACAATTTCAGGTCGAGGCTGTTTTGGGATAGCTCTGAGATTGGAGTGGTGTTTGGCGATTTCAGCCCCAAGTGTTTTAGCGAGTAACCTTTTTTGCGTCATCGAACAACCTTATGGGTTTACTAGTGCCTTTGGGAATAGTCGATCTAGTAGAGCGCTAAACCAGCTACCAATCAACGGATCGTATCGTGGCGCCAGCATTTGTTGTTCCGTTTTACTTTGAGTGCCGGGTTGATCCCAGGGAGCCCAATCTGCTTCATGCCAGCGTTTAAGAAGTGTGGTGGAAGTGACTTCTGGATGGAACTGTAGTCCATAGGTATTGTCACCGTAACAGAATGCCTGATTGGGAAAAAGCTCTCCACGGGCGAGTAGTGTAGCCCCATTGGGAACGTCGAATCCTCGGCTATGGCTCTGTAAGACGTTAAAGTCCTGTGGCACAAATGGTCGTTCCAGGTCCGTAGGCTGAACGGCGTAGTACCCAAATTCCTGTAGGCCATCGTCTCGCGGTGCAACCCGCGCGCCCAGTACATGGGCCAGGAGTTGGCTACCCAGGCATAACCCAAGCATCGGTATATCGTCTTTCAGACACTGTTCTATCCATTGGGTCTCGCTGTACAAGTACGGTGACTGCTCGATCTGATCAATTTGGGCACCACCACCCGTAACAACCACGCCAGCAATATCTGAGCCTATATCTGGCAAAGGCTCCTCTTTGAAAGGTTGGAACCAGGCGATCGCAAACCCCTGCTCGGCAAGATATCTAGATGCCCTGTCATCCCGAGGTTCGGATTCATGTTCTATAAAGACAATGCATCGACCCATCTGGAGACTGATCCTGAGTTGGTCTTAGTGTGTGGACAGCTGATACAGTGAACCATATCCGTCGATCGGTTCGCTTACTCCCGCGAGTCTCAAGGCGTGCCAGATCAACGCATGGTTAGACGAGGTCACTGGCTTGCCGAGTTTAGACTCGATATCGTCTAGCTCGTCAGTCAGTCTAAGACTTGTACAAGAGAGAAATACAGTCTCGACCTCGGTGTGGCTGCCGACGCTCATGATGGCATCTCGAATGCTGTCAGTACTGATGCGAGCTGCTCGATTGTCATCAGTCTGATTGAACGACCCGAAAACCGGAACTTGAAGACCGTTGTCAATTAAGTATTGTCGGACAGCTCGGTTGATATCTTCACTGTATGGGGTAACTATGCCGATGCGCTGACTTTTAAAGGCGCGAAAAGCAGCGAAGGCCGCGGTAACTGGGGTTGTCGGTTGTGCCTCTGGCCGACCTTTCTTGATAAGTTCAAAGACGCGGTCTTCGCCGAGTACTATCGATGCGGATGTACAGCCATAGGCCAGTACATCAAGCTCAACACCGGGGAGAATGCCCGCTGCTTGGTCAGCGATATCAGTTTCCATAGCACGCAGAGAGCCTGTCGTAATTTTGGGGGAGTTGGGGATGCGTGTCTGGTAGACGGCGACGCCGGGCATGGTGACGACCTGACGGAATTCATATTCAACCGTATGGTCGGAGGCCAGAACAACAAGCCCAATACGTGCTCGACTGGCGATGCCTTCATCGAGCACGCAGGGCATCGAAAGGATATCGGCACGATCGCTCAAGATATATCGCTCAGGTGCTATTTCTGCTCTGATAGGTAATTCAGTCCAGGGCTGCTATCACTGCTATTTCAACCGTAAAATCTGGTGACGCCAGTTTGGCTTCAACACAGGCACGTGCCGGTGTATTGCCGGGACTGACCCAAGCATCCCAGACCGCATTCATCTCGTTGAAGGTCGACATGTCGCTGATCCAGATGGTGGCTGAAATCAGTTTTGACTTGTCTGTCCCCGCTTCAGTTAACAGTGCATCGAGCTGGCCCAGGATTGCGTGGGTCTGGTCAGTGACCGAAGCACCTGCTGCAGATCGTGCAACCTGGCCGGCGGTGTAAACTGTGTTGCCGTGTACCACTGTCTGACTCATTCGTTCGCTGGTTTCAATTCTCCGGACACTCATGGATGATTGCTCCTGGTTGGGATGTAGGTTGCCCCAAATTGGGGTTACACATATTCTAGCGCTGACTGGCAGTTGGAGGTTCAGTAAATAACGGTTAGTCTTTACATCCAAGAATGGTGCCGCTACCGACCATGACCAGTTTTCATTGTGAGCCTAAACTGTGAAAAATTTATGGAACGACTCAGACGCTGAAGCCTGCGGTGAAGACCTTTTGGCACTACGGGTCTTCTCTTCTCGACTGATCGGGCAGGACTCGGACCTCGTGCTACACGGCGGAGGTAACACCTCGGTCAAAGCTAGCTATACCGATCTATTCGGTGACCGTCACGAAGTTTTGTACGTGAAAGGGAGCGGCTGGGATCTAGAAACTATTGAAGCAGAGGGATTTTCACCCGTTCGACTCGACGTGTTATGCCGCCTCGCAAGGCTAACGTCCCTGACCGACAGCGATATGGTTCGTGCGCAAAGAGGCGCGTTGCTGAACCCGTCGGCCCCAAATCCCTCGGTAGAGGCCATATTGCATGCCATTATTCCGTATCGCTTCGTTGATCACAGCCACGCTGATGCCGTCGTAACCCTGACCAATACAGCGCAAGGGGAAGACCGCATCCGCTCACTTTATGGAAATCGTGTGCTGATCGTGCCTTACGTGATGCCTGGCTTTGATCTGGCCAAGAAGGTTGCTGAGATGACATTTGAGACCGACTGGTCGGAACTCGAAGGGATGGTTCTGATGAACCATGGCCTGTTTACGTTTTCAGACGATGCCAAGAATAGCTATGACGCTATGATCCAGCTAGTGAGTGAAGCTGAGTTGGAGATTGGTACGCGGACAAAGCCGGCGGTAGTGTCCACAGACTTGTGTGTGTTGGACCTTGCTCGTTTAAGGAGTGCGGTCAGCCGCAGTGCTGGTTTTCCAATGTTGGCGAGAATCAATAATTCAGATGCGTCTCAGGACTTTACTGCACGGTCAAATGTGGCCGATATCGCAACGCGTGGTCCGTTGACACCTGACCATGTGATCCGGACGAAGCGGGTGCCGCTGATTGTAGGGGGAGACGTTACAGAATCGTTGGTCCGCTATACCCAGGACTATGAGGACTATTTCTCGCGTCACAGTAGTGATCACCACACAAGATTAGACAGTGCGCCGAGATGGGCGGTGTGGCCAGGACAGGGTACCGTCGCTTTTGGCCGTTCGCTCAAGGATTTGAATGTTGTTGGTGATATTGTTGAACACACCTGCTCGGCAATAGCCGATGGTGAACATCTGGGGGGTTGGCGGGCATTACCTGCTGAGGACATATTCGCTGTTGAATATTGGGAACTAGAACAGGCGAAGTTGAAGAAATCGGGTACCTCATTGCCCTTCCAGGGAAAGATAGCCATGGTGACCGGTGCAGCCAGTGGGATAGGTCGGGCTTGTGTCGAGTCTTTGGCTGAAGGTGGTGCTGTGGTTGCAGCACTCGACATTGATACAGACGTTGCCGGTATGTTTTCGGGGACTAATATCCTAGGTTTGAGGTGTGATGTTACAGACGGACTGGCAATAAAAAATGCTTTAGAGACAACAGTCCAACAGTTTGGTGGCCTGGACATTGTTGTCAGCAACGCGGGTATCTTTACCGCTGGGGCAACGATTGACAACCTGGATGATGCGGTCTGGGACCGCAGCCTGGATGTCAATCTGTCCTCTGCAATGCGGGTTCTGAGAGCCAGTGTTGATTACCTCAAATTTGGAATAGATTCGGCGGTGGTAATCGTGGGTTCAAAAAATGTCTCGGCACCAGGGCCTGGCGCAGCTGCCTATTCGGCGGCTAAAGCTGGTTTGACTCAACTGGCGAGGGTTGCAGCGCTGGAACTTGCACAGTATGGCATCCGGGTCAATACAGTTCACCCGAACGCAGTGTTTGATACGGCGATCTGGACAGAGGAAGTACTGGCAGGTCGGGCGGCCCATTATGGACTCACAGTGAGTGAATACAAAACCAGCAATCTTCTGGCACAGGAAGTGAGATCAAAGGATGTTGCGGCGATGGTCTGCGCGATGGCTGGTCCAGATTTCAGTCGGACCACGGGAGCTCAAGTCCCTGTAGATGGCGGTACTGAACGAAGCGTCTAATCTCGATTTAGGTCAAAACAATTGCTTCATAAAACCGACCCAAAAGGCTTCCGGCATTTTGAACAGATTTTGGCGTCGGTCGATGTTACGCTCAATGGATCCAATAGCTGGGACATCAAAGTCAAGGATGAGCGCCTGTTCCGGAGGGTTCTACGGGACGGTACTCTGGGTCTGGGTGAGGCCTACATGGACGGATGGTGGGACTGTGAACAACTGGACGAATTGGTTAGTCGCAGCCTGCGGTTAGGACTTCATCATTCAATGCGCAACAACTGGCGGTTTATTCTTTTTTCCTTGTTTTGTAGGGTGTTCAACCTGCAGAGCGCCCGACGAGCGTTTATCGTGGGGGAAAAACACTACGATATAGGCAACGATGTTTTCGAGGCCATGCTTGATACACATATGAACTACAGTTGTGGTTACTGGGCGACTGCGCAGAATCTAAATGAAGCCCAGGAACACAAAATGGAGATGATCTGCCGCAAGCTCCAGCTCGAGCCGGGGATGCAGGTGCTTGATGTTGGTTGTGGATGGGGCGGTTTATCACGCTGGATGGCTGAACGTTATGGTGTCGAAGTCACGGGTATTACCGTATCCAAGGAGCAGGCGGAGCTGGCACAAACGCGTTGTCGTGATCTACCGGTGACCATTGAGCTGACTGACTACCGGTCATTGAGCGGTTGCTTTGATCGGATAGTGTCGGTTGGTATGTTCGAGCATGTAGGACAAAAGAACTATCGAACCTATTTCAAGGTGTTGCGCACACTGTTGGTGGACGGTGGGATTTTCCTGCTGCATACGATTGGGTCCGGCGAAAGTCACTATACGTCTGACCGTTGGATAGAGAAGTATATTTTTCCCAACGGGGTGCTGCCCTTGCCGCGGGGTATTGTTAACAACTGTGACGGTCTGTTTACAATTGAGGACTGGCACAACATTGGAGCAGATTACGATCCTACGCTGATGGCCTGGTACCGAAATTTCAATGATGCGTGGCCGGAACTCAAGAACCGTTACAGTGAGCGGTTTAAGCGGATGTTCGACTATTACCTGCTGACCTGTGCGGGTAGCTTCAGGGCCCGGGATAATCAGCTTTGGCAGGTAGTCCTGTCGGTTGGTGGCCTAGAAGGGGGTTATCGAGCTGACCGATGGCTACCCAGGGCAGTAGATTCCTAAAGCCGATTAGGTTTTATGAGTCACGACAGGATCGATCGGTAAGCCGGAAGTTAGATCAGCTGACTCTTCGAATAGTAGTGCCGCCGACAGCAACGGTCCCTCATTAAGCGGTGGTGCGGCGATCTGCAAACCGACCGGTAATCCAGTTGAGGTAAATCCGCAGGGGACTGACACAGCAGGTGCACCGATGACTGTGATGGCATAGGCGATTGAGCACCACTCAATGTAGTTCGAAAACTCGTGTTCACCCAGGCGTTCGACGAAGCGTTGTTCAACTGGATAGGGCGGGACAATAGTGGCCGGTGAAATCAGCAAATCGTAGTCTTGGAAGAAAGTTTGCGCCCTGGCGTAGATAGTAGCCCTGGTAGTCATGGCCCGGCTGATATCCTCAGCGGTGAGGGAAAGACCCTTCTCTACATTCCACACGATTTCAGGTTTGAGCACGGAACGTAGTTGATCCAGCTGAGAGCCATGGCGGACAGCCATCCCGAGCGCACGAAATGTTTGGAATACGTGCTGCAGGCCAGAAAAGTCGGGCTGGTTTTCTTCGACAACCGTCCCCATGTCCTCGAAACGTTGGGCAGCACGGCGGCAAATACTTGCGATCTCCGGGTCCACCGGTGTGACGCCTAGATCAGGCGAAAAGGCGACCCGTTTAGGCGCAGTTCGGGTTTCAGCCATGGCCTCAAAGCTCTGTTCGGGTCGGGTGACTGACAGCGGGTCTCGTGGATCACGTCCAGCCATCACATCGAGCAGCATAGCAACGTCGCCGACGGTCCGGGCCATGGGTCCTTCTACGCTGAGCCGATAAAACGCCATGTCGCCCGGGTCGGTCGGGATTCGGCCAATGCTGGGTCTAAATCCCACGATGCCACAGAAGCTGGCAGGGTTTCGCAGCGACCCGCCTAGATCTGAACCACTGGCAATCCATGCCATGCCCGTCGCGAGCGCGACTGCCGATCCTCCGGATGAGCCAGCACACGACAGCGCTGTATTCCACGGGTTTCGGGTGATGCCGAATACGTCGTTAAACGTATTGGCACCGGCACCGAATTCGGGAGTGTTTGACTTGGCGTAGACCACAGCCCCAGAAGATTCAAGGCGTTCTACTAGAAGATCAGATTTTTTGGGTATGTGGTGTTCATGGAGCATTGATCCCCAAGTGGTGCGAACGCCAGCGACAGGCAGCAGATCTTTGATCGCAATAGGCATCCCGAGCAGTGCAGTGTCTTGATGGTTCCGAGTGGCAATAGCCTGGCGAGCACGGTCAAAGCACAGTGTCGGTAGGGCGTTGACAATGGGATCTATTTTCGCAATGCGCGCTTCCAACACATCGAGCAACTCAGCGCTGCTGACCGCCTTGTTTTTGAGCTGTGCCCGAATTTCCCGAGCGCTGGATTTGATCAGATCATCGTTCATGAGTCTGTGACCTCTATCTCTAGGGTGCCAAAAGATCCGTAGTTCGCGACAAGTAGTTGATCTGACGTGGCGTTGTAGATATTCGTCAATACGCCCGTGGTGACGATGTCACCGGCCCGCAGAACGTCACCTTGTGCGTTCAGGTGATTGGCCAGCCAGGCCAGGACTCCAAAAGGGCCGTCGTCAACGTTCATGGCATGCCCCTGATCGACACGTTGATCGTTGACCAAAAGGGTAACCTCAGTGTTGTTGACGCTTTCCAGCGACCAGTCAGAAACCGGATCACCAAGAATCAATTCGCGGTGTACGCCGTTGTCAGCCACCGCCGAAAACGCCCCCATTTGTGGCCAGGTAGCGAAGCGGCTTTCAACAAGCTCGATCGATGGCATCACTTGTATAGTCAGGTCGGCGACACGCCTGGCAGTCCAGGGGTCTGCCGGTGCGAGGTCCTGGCCGACCCGTAGTGCTATTTCCGGTTCAATTCCGACCATGTGATAGTCACTGCGGTTGATTATTGTTGGGGCGTGTTTGATGTCATTTTCAAAACAACGTCCCGAGAAACAACCTTCGATGCCCAGCAGGCTACGCGCTTTGGCATTGGTGCAGCCGACTTTGTAGCCCTGGACCGGGCCCTGGTTCGGGATCAATAGCTCACTCAGTGCGAATTGAACAGCATAAGCCTGGTCGAGATTGGTCGGTAAGATAGTGTCTGGCAGGCCTGTCAGACTTTGCCCAGGTACTCGTGCATCAAAGAGTAGTCTTGCCGCGGGAATGGGGTCATACATCTGTAAGTTCTCCTCAGATGGGCAGCACGGTATACGACTTGATTGCATGCCGCAAGGCCCAGGTACTGCGTTCCGAAAGAGTAACTATCAATCTGATGAAGCAGAACATATCGTTATAGAGTTAGTGTAGATTGGAAGTCTTGAGGTTATGAATCACGGGGCCAGTCGGTGACTGCGCGGGAGATCAGCAGATGGTAAACACAGTTGTCAGTTCGTGGAATGATTTCGATCCATTAAAACACACTATTGTGGGGCGTGCAGATTTCACCTGTATCCCTCCGACCGAACCGGCAACGGAAGCGAAAATTCCTGAAGACAGTGACATGCGGGGGATGTGGGGGCCGCGGCCTCTGGAGACCGTGGAACGTGCGAATTACCAGCTGGATACCCTCGCTGGACTCCTGGAATCCCGAGGTGTGCGGGTCGATCGCCCGGAACCACTTCAGTGGAACCAGGCTGTGATGACACCGGATTTTTCTACAGGATCCTCCTTTGGATGTATGCCGCCGCGTGATGTGTTGCTGACAGTTGGGAAGGAAATTCTTTCAGCACCAATGTCATTTCGTTGTCGATTCTGGGAATACCTGGCCTACCATAGCCTGATGCAGAAGTATTTCGACGAAGACCCAGAATTTCGCTGGGAGCAGGCGCCAAGACCCCGATTGAGTGATGCGGCATACAAAGCAGGTTACTTTGATGAAATTACCATCGAAGAACGGCTCGAGCGTACCGCAGAACTTGATTTCGTGACTACCGAACATGAGCCGCTGTTTGATGCTGCCGATGTGTTGAGAATGGGTAAGGACCTGTTCTGCCAGCACGGGTTAACGACAAACCGGCGAGGTATGCAGTGGTTGCAGCGACATTATCCGGCACACCGGGTTCACGCAGTGAATTTTCCTGGTGACCCTTACCCGATCCATATTGATGCGACTTTCGTACCGTTACGGCCGGGTTTAGTAATGAATAATCCTAACAGGAAACTACCGGAAGAGCAGCGAAAAATTTTCGAAGCCAACGACTGGGAGATTGTCGATGCAGCACAACCAGCGCACGAAGCTCCTCCTCCGCTGTGTTACTCCAGTGTGTGGCTGTCGATGAATGTTCTGATACTCGATCACAGCACAGTAATTGCGGAGGCTAGTGAAGTGAACCAAATAGAACAACTCGATGGCTTGGGATTCAATGTACTGCCAGTGGAATTTCGCGATGCCTATCCGTTCGGCGGTGGCCTACACTGTGCGACAGGGGACGTATTGCGAGAAGGTAACTGTGAAGATTACTTTCCTAAGCAAATACCCGGTACGCAAATTTAGTTGAAACTGTGTTGCCGACAATTAAATTACGGACTCTAGCAAGGAGTACCTAAGAAGTTAGTTGCACCTAGGGTGTGCCATTAGAGTTGATGTGTCGGACACTTCGTTCCTGATGGATGATAATCACAGCGCGTGCCGCGACTGAACTGAGTACAATAAATCCTCCAACTAACGCAATGTTTGTTGGTTGCTCTTGAAACACCAGCCATACCCAGATGGGCCCCAGAGTAAACTCAATCAAAGTAATCAGCATGATTTCGGCACCTGTGATGTACCGAGACGCTAGCGTAAAAAAATAATGAACGGTTGTAACAATGATTGCACCCCACAAAAAGCAAAGGGATACGTCGTGTAGAGGTATCCTAAAGTCAAAGTTGCTACCCACCATCCCAATCATCCCTCCCATGATCGCACCCATGACGCTCGACGGAAGCATGTTTCTGTCTTTGCCGACACGCAGAAAGACCACAAACATCGAAAAAAAGAACGCACAGACTAGAGCTAGCAGGTTCCCAAATACTGAACCGGATAGAAGACCGTCACTCACCATGATGGTGATACCAATCATCGCAACTACTATCGCAACCATTGTTGGGCGGGAAATATGTTCCTTAAGAAATATTCGAGCTAGAACTGCGGTTATCAACGGCGATGCGCTAATCGTAAACAAGGCACTCGCAACAGTCGTATGACTGAGCGCTATGATGAACGTTGGATTTGCGAGTCCAAGTGATATACCAGCGCCTATTCCTGCCCATCCAACGTGAAGAAACATACCGGGCAGTCGCGAACGGTATTGGAGTATTAGGACCAGCAGCAGCCCAACAATAAAAAATGCCTGACGATAAAAGATTATCTGCCAGTCGTTAGCAGATTCAAAGCTCCTGATGACGAGACCATTGACAGAAATTAGTACGCAGCTCCCGGCAACCATTGGTACGGCCCACCGTTCGGCAGCTGGTCGGGGCGAGTTTGTTGGTAGCATTGGGCAGTCAGTTGTAGGAGTGAATTACGATTAAATAGTAATTGCAACTACTCTAAAAGCAGGATTTCTCAACGAATTAGTAGAGTTAGAAACGGCCAGTGTTGTAGTCGGCTATAGCCTGTTCTAATTCATGCTGGGTGTTCATGACAAACGGGCCATAGCGTGCGATGGGTTCATCCAAGGGTCTTGCTGCGACCAAAAGAAACCTTGCACCGGTATCGCCTGCTGTTACACAGACCGCAGTGCCGTCACTCAATGTGCCTAGCTGCTTGGCATTAAGTGATACTTGCGTATTCTCATTATCTGGTAAGTTGAGCCTACCATCGATAATAAATATGAAAGCGGTATGTCCTTCAGGCATTGGTTCTGTCAGGGTGCTGTCAGGAGGTAGTGTTACGTCCAGGTAGATCGGATCGGTTGCCACGCCTTGGACTGGACCAATTGTTTGGGTACTGGTGGTACCGGTTATGACCCGCAGTGTGACGCCGTTGTCGCGAATGTCTGTGGGAATCTGACTGGCGGAATACTCGTGATAGGCAGGTGGACACATTTTGTCGGTCGCCGGCAAGTTAACCCAGAGCTGAAAACCGGCCAGCCGCCCATGTTCCTGTTCCGGCATTTCAGAATGGATGATGCCTCGTCCCGCGGTCATCCACTGGATGCCGCCACTTTCAATGATTCCGCCATGGCCTGCGCTATCTTTGTGCCTGACTTTCCCAGCCAGAAGATAGGTGACTGTTTCAAAACCTCGATGGGGGTGAGACGGAAATCCGGCGATGTAGTCGTCTGGATTATCGGACTCAAAAAAGTCCAATAGCAGAAAGGGGTCAATATGATCTAATTCGTTGGAACCGATGTATCGTCGCAAGCGTACCCCGGCCCCGTCGGACGTGGCTTGTCCTGAAATGACACGACTGAGTTGTCTATTGCCCACGCTGATGAATTTAGGCGTTGGTGGTATGGCCTGATTCACGGCGTTGAGGGTTTTGAGTCAACGCAATATCTGTTTGGACTCTATGCACAGGGACGAAGCAGGAAATAGTTAGCCCATTTGCGAGATAGCCCGTTATGCTGTGGATGTGCGACATCAGCCTGTAGAGAAAGGGTAATTCAGACATTTGTTCAAATACTGGATTACAGGCGATCGGCCTGTTGGCGAATATAATAGTTTACCCTCTGGGTTAACCGCCCAGGCGGTATTGAAGGAGAACAATGTGCTGAGCCCCGAAGTTGTGAGATGCCCCGAATATTTGCTGCAATTGGCAAAGAGTTGTCCGCCGGTCAAGACAGCGATTGTGGGGACAGGCGCTCAGGTTGTATTAGAGAGCGTGCGAGACTCGGTTGATGCCGGGATCATTGATCCTGTTTTGATCGGTGAGCCGGATATTTTGGTGAAAATAGGCGATGAAATTGGCTTCGATGTTAGCCACCACGAGATTGTCCCCACACCTGACGAGAAGGCCATGGGGGAGGCTGGTGCGGCATTGGCGCGTGCCAACGAAGTCGATATGGTCATGAAAGGCCATATTCACACAGATAATTTCATGCGACCTCTAATCAGTCGCCGGACCGGTCCGAAGAGTCGACGACGACTCTCCCATGTTTTTCACATGTCCGTGCCAGGTAGCGATCGTGTGCTCATGATCACAGACGGAGCCGTCAACGTTGCACCTGACGTCAAGGCGCGAATATCGATCATTCAGAATGCAGTCGAGCTCAGCCATGCGCTGGAAATTGACAGGCCTAAGGTGGCCCTTTTGGCGGCGTCAGAAGAGGTCAGTTCTGCGATGTCGGTGACCGTGGATTGCCAGGAAATCACAAAGCGATGTACCGATCTGGAAATGGCTGCAGACGTTTACGGCCCACTGGCATTTGACAACATCGTGTCTGTCAAGGCGGCGCGTTTCAAAGGTATTTCGCATGTTGTGGCCGGCGCGGCAGATATTGTTGTTGTGCCAACAATTGAAGCCGGAAACGCACTGTTTAAAATGATGGTGTACTTTATGGGAGCTTGTGCGGCAGGCATTGTGCTGGGTGCCGAAGTGCCTATTCTTCTGACTAGTCGGGCCGATCCGCCCGCTGCACGACTCGCCAGTGCCGCATTGGGGGCAGTGGTCGCCAGTAAATCTCCCTGAACAACATAAGGTAGCTTCAAAACAATGGTTTGTGAGTTTGGGCAGATTCGAAGTAATGACCGGTAGCTTGCACTTTCTTGATCGACCAGTGTTGGGCAGCGAAAGACCAGAATTCCTCAACGTCGACAAATTTATGCTGGGGTATCTTCTGTCCAAGAAACTGCCACGCGGCGATCAGAGAATGTAACGCTTGGTTCATCTCGACGGGGCGGTCGCGATCGTGCTTACTAAGTTTTCTGCCGTCAGAGTCCATCACCAAGGGCAGATGGGCATAGCAGGGCGTGGCGTAACCGAGTAGACGCTGTAGGTGTATTTGACGAGGTGTTGACGCCAGCAGGTCTGCGCCTCGAACAATATCGGTGACGTGATCCAGATGGTCGTCTATCACAACAGCTATCTGGTAAGCCGCATGTCCGTCCGCACGCTTGACCACAAAATCACCCACGTCGTGAAACAGATCCTGCACCAGTTCTCCTGCAATGCGGTCGTTGAATCGTATTGGTGCTGAACCAGTCTTGATCCGGATTGTTCGATGGGAATCGGGAGGCAGTTGATTTTGCCGACAAGTGCCGGGATAAACTGGCCCGGCCGCACCTCGTATCCCTGCTGCGAGTACATCCTGGCGGGTGCAGCGACATCCAAATGCATGGTCTTCGGCGAGCAGTTTTTCAATGATTTCCGCGTACAGATCTTTCCGTGCGCTTTGATGTACCGGTATTTGGGTCCATTGGAAACCGAAATTTTCGAGTTGCCGAAGTATGGTCTGGGCTATGCCAGGTATGCTGCGGGTTTGGTCGACATCATCGATTCGAACCAGCCAGGTCCCACCGGAGTGTAGTGCGTCTGCAAAACTGCCGACAGCCGCGACCAGAGAACCAAAGTGAAGAGGTCCTGTTGGAGAAGGAGCGAACCGACCGACGTAGTCGATTGTTCGAGTAGATGGTCTGCTGGACACGGGGTTCAATATAGCTGCTCGATCCACCAGGATTGTTCTGACAAAGCGCGCCGCAGAGGTGTGTCCACTTTGTCCGGGGCCAGGGTGATATACCGCTTTGCTTCTGCGGCGGATTCACCTTCAAGGCTGCGCAAGTGAGCTGCCGCCGTAGCAATCGAAAATTCTATTCCTAGGATAGACTCGAAATTGGACGCTCCGTCAGTCCACACCACACCGACATAGTCAGTTTCAGTTAACCAGTTTCGGATGGTGGCCAGCGTAGTCATCGAACGTGACCGGGCTGCTCCAGAATTCCGTTCGATGAAACCAATGTTCTGATCTGATGTGCGTTCTCGCGCAGCGAGATCCTGCACTACCTTTTCAATTGTATGACGGTTGCTGTTGATTATGCAGCTTGGACAGGATTGACCATGTTTGTAGTCGATCACTAGGGCAAGCCCACGGCGTCTCTTGGCCGAAACTAGGGAAAACTCCAATGGTAGCCAGGGTCCGCCATAGAGCTTCCATTGACCCTCAACGTAAGGTGCCAGGTCATCGAGATCCCAGATCAGTGAGCCATAACCAATTACAGCAAAACCAGTCATTGTTCAGTATCCTCCAGCCAGGTGTTGATCATACAAGACATGTGAGATGATTGATTTACGGAGATGCTGTTGCCGATCTACAAATTTGAGTGTGGCAATGACAGTTACCTGGCTATACAGGATCTTCACGTGTTCACGTTACACTCACACTATAAATAGAAATAATTTGGATGATCAAAGGATGACCAAATCGTTTTCAATTGAGTTCAAGGACCTGCCCCAAGAGCTGTCACTGTTCCCATTGACTGGCGCACTGCTGCTCCCGAACGGTCAGCTCTCGCTGAATATATTTGAACCACGGTATCTGAATATGGTGTTGGATGCATTGGCCGGAACGCGTCTGATCGGTATGGTACAGCCCCTGCCTGGTGCGGACACAGAACATCCTGAGCTGCATCGAACTGGATGTGCCGGCCGAATCATCAGTTTTAGTGAGACACGCGATGGTCGGCTGGTGATCGTGCTTGGCGGGGTTAGTCGGTTTGATATTGTCAGTGACCTCGATGTCCCACGCGGGTATCGTAGGGCGCAAGTGTGTTGGGATCGTTTTGCTCATGACACTGTACTTGAGGAAATTCAACTCGAAAAAAAGGAGCTCCTGGAGTCGGTAAAGACCTATCTCGAGCATCAGAATTTAAGTGTTGAATGGCAGTCTCTTGATGTGCTGGATATGCCTGAGTTGGTCGACACACTGGCCTGCAGTCTGCCTTTTTCTCCTCGTGAGAAGCAAGGCTTGCTTGAAGCTGCGGTAGTCGAAGATCGGTTCAACTTGGTAAAGGCGCTGTGTGAGTTTGGAATCGAATTCTCCGGAGCTACAGGCGCTCAGGCACACTGAATTAGCGGGGTCAACTCGACAGGTCTATCAGGATCCGCCCATGCTCGATTTTGATAGAAAAAGTCTCGAGATCGATTTCAGCGGGATCATCTACAGCCTTGCCGTCAAGCAGACAAAATCGACTGCCGTGCAGAGGGCAACGGACAAAAACACCATCGAGCGCGCCACCTGAAAGAGATGCGTCTTCATGAGTACAAGTGTCGGCAACAGCCACAATTGTCCCCTCTACATTAGCAAGTAGTACAGGCTCACCGCCAATGTCTAGCCTTTTCATGTCGCCAGGCTTGAGATCGGCGTCAGTACCCACATCTAGCCAGACAGTAGTCAAGAGCAGAGTGTCGCTTGCCCACTCATCAGGAAAAGTCTGACTTCGCGTGTAGGTTTGTGTCGGTATCAGTATCGGTATCGGGGCTACGGTCATCGGGGTTGTACCAGGCGAGACCTGAGCGCAGGCTGACAACATGGCCTATGACAAGTAAAGTGGGTGGCTTTATATCGCCACTGCTTACTGTTCTAGGCAGGGTTGCGAGTGTGCCTGTAATAACTTTCTGGTTTCGTGTTGTACCCTGTTGAATCAATGCAGCCGGTAGATCTCTATCCGCACCATGCTTGATCATTTTGCTGCACAGTGTTTCAAGACCGGTCAGGCTCATATAAACAACCACTGTCTGGCCAGGTTGGCAAAGCACAGGCCAGTTGAGGTCTAGTTGACCATCTTTTAGATGGCCGGTGACAAATACGCAGGATTGTGCGTGGTCTCGGTGGGTAAGTGGTATACCGGCATATGCGGCACAACCCGATGCGGCGGTTATGCCGGGTATGACTTGGAAAGAGATATTTTCACGAACCAGGTCTGCAATCTCTTCACCGCCTCGACCAAAGATGAACGGATCTCCGCCCTTGAGTCGCAGCACCCGTTTTCCTTGGTGTGCCAGTTCAACGAGTAGACGGTTAATGTCTGTCTGCGGCACGGCATGTTTGGCACGTGCTTTGCCAACAAAAATGCGGTCCGCATCTCGCCGCACCAGATCGACGATCTCCTGAGCAACGAGTCGGTCATAGAGCACGACATCAGCCTGTTGCATAAGCCTTAATGCGCGAAATGTGAGCAGGTCTGGGTCTCCCGGGCCCGCACCAACCAGGTAAACCTCACCCTGGTCAGTAGGTGAGTGATCAGGCAATTCGATGAGTTGTTCAAGCGCGATCCGAGCCTCATCATTGCGCCCGGAGAAGACTAATTCGGCGATGGGTCCTTGTAATACTTGCTCCCAGAAGTGTCTTCTTTCGACAATGGAATTGAATTTCTCCTTGACCTGTTGCCGAAATCCTCCCGCGAGCCCGGCCAGTCGTCCATAAGCGGTCGGTATCAAAGTCTCAAGTCGGCTTTTGAGTAAGCGGGCGAGTATGGGTGCTGTACCGCCGGTACTGATTGCAACGATTACAGGGGAACGGTCGACGATAGAAGGGACAATGAAATTGCTGAGTCCGGGTTGATCGACCACATTAACCGGTATCGTCTGAGCAACAGCAGCCTCCGAGACTTGCTGATTGACGGTCCGATCGTCAGTGGCAGCCACCACCAGGTGCATACCTTTGATCAGGTCCGGACTAAATCGACGTTTCAAATGGATGATCTTCTGTTGCTGAATGAGATCAAGGATGCGGTTATCATGAGAGTCCGAAACTACAGTAACTGATGCGCCGGCACTAAGCAGTAACTCAATTTTGCGCAAGGCGACAGCGCCACCGCCAACCACGAGACAGGGTGCGTTGCGGATTCGTAGAAAGACAGGAAGGTAATTCATTGAGCTGGCTGTGCTGTACGGAGCGGGAATTCTGGACTAAACAAAAGAATATGGCCATATCCTACGTGGTATAGAGTAGAACGATATATTTTAGACTCTTCTGTTGAGGTGCAGGCCTACGCTGTTGTTATTGGCGGTGCGACAGGTGGAATCAACACCTCGACCTGTGAGAGGATTCGACTTTTCAGTTAGGAGTAAAACCAGATGGCAAATCGAACAGCACTACAGACATTCGGTCGTTCGGGTAATCCGATGTTCAGAGGTAATGCATTCCAGCCCGATGCAACCTTTGACGAAAGCGACAGTACTCAACGAATGACTCTTGCCGGCGCAGTCAATAAGACCGGTATCCTGCTAGTGTTGTGTCTAGTGAGCGCAGGTTATGTCTGGAACCAATATTTCCAAAGCGGAGGGTCAGGTGCAGTCAACGGTCTGATGATGCTCGGTCTATTAGGTGGGTTGGTCATGGCAATGGTTACCATTTTCAAGCGCCAATGGGCGGGGCTGACGGCCCCTGCGTATGCACTTTTGCAGGGCCTGGCAATGGGTGGTATTTCTGCAATGTTTGAAATGCAGTACCCGGGAATCGTGATTCAGGCTGTGGGCCTGACTTTTGGAACGCTTGCCGTCTTGTTGTTGGCGTATAAAACGGGGTTGATAAAACCGACCGAGAATTTTCGCTTTATGATTGTTGCAGCAACCGGTGGTATAGCAGTACTTTATCTGGTGAGTTTTGTGATGAGTTTTTTTGGAGCCAGTATCGGTTTCATCCATAGCAACGGTCTGTTCGGAATTGGTTTCAGTGTTTTTGTTGTGGCGATTGCAGCCCTTAACCTTGTGCTTGATTTCGACTTTATCGAGGCGGGTGCTGAACAGGGAGCGCCGAAGTACATGGAGTGGTATGGCGCGTTCAGCCTCATGGTGACATTGGTCTGGTTGTACCTTGAAATTCTGCGTCTCCTGGCAAAGCTTAGAAGTCGTTAGACGGTGGGTCTAAACGAACTAATCTTCGGCGGTATGGGTGTTCTGGGAATCATGGTGTTCGTGTTTGTGGGTCGGTTTCGTGCCAATCGCAGTCAGCGCGACCGAGCGGATCGACTTAAATGGACTACTGTTGACAAAGGGCATTCGACTCAAAAGAAGCCCTGAATAGCGATGTGGGTGGTCCGCCGCACTAACTGTGGTCGATCAGTTCCGCGGGGTCGAATCCGGCCTGGACATAGAGCAACCTGGCTTTGGCTGTGTTCTGGGCTACGCCGCGACCCTGGTGGTACACCTGTGCCAGTGCCAGCATCGAGCCTTCAAATCCAAGATTCACCGCTTTTTTAAAACAGGCCACGGCTTTGTGATCGTCCGGGTTGGTGCAGTCACCGTCCAGATACATATAGCCCAACGCGTGTAGAGCCGGACCATGGTCCTGGTCCGCAGCGCACTTCATCCATCTGTAGGCTGACGCTTCGTTTCGAACCTGGCCAAGACCATTCTGGTACATGACAGCCAGCCGATGTTGCGCGTCCGAGTTGCCAATTTGTGCGTGTGGTGTCAAAAGTTGTAGTGCCCGGCTGAATTGCTTTGACTCAAATGCCGCAATACCGCTCGCCAGTGTCATTTTCTGCTCGTCCAATATGGATTCCCTCCAGAAATTCGGTTGGGCGTGTCTACACTACCGAATTGGGTATAGAGAGAGCAAGCGTTGCAACGTAGACTGTAACTGGGAACCACGATAGGACTAGGGTCATGAAAATTTCATCGGTCGATCTTGAGATGCGTTCGTATCTACAGCGCATTGCGACCGGCCCCGAACTCAGTAAAGACCTCTCTGAAGAAGAGGCTTATCGTGCGATGACCCATATTCTTGCCGGGTCAGCCGATGAAGTACAGTCCGCGATATTTCTAATTGCACTGCGCATGAAGCGGGAAACCGATGCTGAGAATTGTGGCGCACTTCGGGCGCTCCTCGACAGCACAGTACAAGTACGCTCTGGCGTTGCTGACATTCTACATATTGCAGACCCTTTCGACGGATTTGTTCGCGGATTACCGGCAGCTCCTTTTCTACCCGCAGTCCTTGCCGCCTGTGGGATCGCCACAGTCAGTTCGGGCGCTCAGCAGGTCGGGCCGAAGTACGGTACTACTCACCGCCAGGTCCTTGAAGCTGCGGGTGCGGTAGTGGAACTGGCCCCGGCTGAGGCAGCAATGCAACTTGATGATCCGACCTGTGGCTGGGCATATGTTGACCAGAGATACGCCTGTCCTGGTCTGCACCAGCTGGTTGACCTTCGGTCACGAATTGTGAAACGACCGCTACTGACGACGTTGGAGGTGTTGCTGGCTCCTGTCCTGGGGCGGCAGTCGACGCACCTGGTTACGGGGTATGTTCACAAACCTTATCCGCCAATTTATGCGATGTTGGCCCGCAAGGCAGGATTTGCATCTGCTGCGATTGTTCGCGGTGTGGAAGGCGGTGTTATCGCATCGCTGAATCAGCCGTCGAAACTGTTGCGGTTTGCAGCTGATCGTGACAATGAAGAAATTCGGCTTGATCCCACGCTTGCCGGCATTAACTCTCAGACTCGTGCAGTACCACTGCCTGATGTATTGTTGCCAGCGTCCGCACAGAGCGAACTGCCGAACGAAGACGAAATGTACCGCAGAGCACTGGCCACAGCTCAGGCCGGACGTTTGGCACTGGCCGGCGCATCGGGTCCGATGTACGACAGCCTGATTTATGGTGCGGCGGTGTGTTTGCTACACATGGGTGTGGAGAATAGTTTGAAAGATGCCTCTGTCACTGTTCGGTCCGTGCTGGATAGTGGCCAGCCAGCGGCTCGCTTCGACGCAGGTTGTTACTGAAATTAGACAAAAACCTCGTTGAAAGCTTAAGAATCAGCGCTAAGCCAGCCTGCCCCTGGGTACAAATTTACATCAGCGTTATTGCGATTTGGTCGTAGTATAAATAAGTTATACTTATTCCGTTGATCGGGATCTGGGTCTCGGTCCTGTGCCCTAAAGGTCCGGTATGCACATTACCATTCGCCAATTGCAGGTCTTCGAAGCGGTCGCCCGCCAGCTGAGTTATACGCGTGCGGCTGAAGAGCTTCACCTCACCCAGCCAGCAGTTTCAATGCAGATTAAACAGCTGGAAAGTTCCGTCGGATTGTCGTTGTTCGAGCAGTTGGGTAAGCGCGTATTCATGACTCAAGCGGGTGAAACCATGTTGCGTCATGCTCAGACTATCATGCGCCACCTGGCCACAGCGCGGGAAGAAATGGATGAACTGAAGGGCGTGGATTCAGGCCGGCTGCGCATCGCTGTTGCTTCTACCGTGAACTATTTCGCCACACGACTGCTCGCCACATTTACCCGTTTGCACCCAAGTGTCCAAGTTACACTCGATGTGACCAACAGGGAGACCTTGTTACAAAAACTTGAAGACAATCAACCCGATGTCGTCCTGATGGGTAAACCGCCTAAAGGCCTCGATCTCGATGCCGACGCTTTTATGGACAACCCCCTGATTATGATTGCGCGACCCGATCATCCATTGTCCAAGCACCGTTCGATAGCCTTGAAAGAGTTAACGGAAGAAACATTTGTGGTACGCGAACCAGGGTCGGGAACCCGTATCGCGATGGAACGTTTTTTCGATCAAAAATCATTTGCCCCCAGTGCAACCATCGAAATGACAGGTAATGAAACTATCAAACAGAGTGTCGAAGCCGGCCTGGGGCTGGCAATTGTTTCTGTACACACCGTTGAACTGGAACTTACGCTCGAGCGACTGGGCCGTCTGGATATCCGAGGAATGCCGATTATGCGCCGTTGGTATGTCGGGCACCGGCGCGGTAAACGACTTTCCCCAACAGCCCAGGCATTCCGCCAGTTTGTACTAGACGAAGGTACACGGCAGGCAGTCGCTTGATGTTAGAAATACACTTTTGTTATGGCTGACAGAAGACTACAGGTATTTTCGACAGTAGCCAGGCTGTTGAGTTTTACCAAGGCTGCCGACGTACTGCATATGACCCAACCGGCAGTGACATTCCAGATACGTCAGTTGGAGGAATACTTCAACACTCGCCTTTTTGATCGAACACATAATCGGATTACACTGACCGTAGCGGGTGAACTGGTGAAGTCACATGCCGACCTGATCATCGCACAGTACGGTGAAATGGACAACGACGTGCAAAAACTCACGGGCGATGTTTTGGGACCTTTGGTTATTGGTGCAAGCACAACTATTGGTCAATATGTGATTCCACGCGTCCTCGGAGACTATCAGGAGAAATTTCCTGAGGTGACGATGCGCCTGTATGTTACTAATACTCTCGGTGTTATTCACATGGTGGAAAACAACGAAATTGATGTTGGTATTGTTGAAGGGCCGATCAACAACAAGAATTTGGTTACTGAAGTCTGCTGGCAGGATGAACTGCTACTGGTAACGCCGCCGGATCACGCGTTGGCCGGACCAGAACCTGTCAGGCCTGTCCAGATCATGCAGTACCCGTTTATCAGTCGTGAGGAGGGATCCGGCACCCGGCAGGTCATCTCCGAGTATCTGACTGCAAACAACTTATCATTCTCAGATATGATTCTGGCGATGGAGTTTGGCAGTTCTGAGTCGATCAAAAGTGCAGTCGCAGCAGGTCTGGGAATTTCCATTTTGTCGATTGCAACGCTGGATAAGGAACTCAGCCTGGGCCTGCTCGAAAAAACCAGTTTGACGCCTTCGCTCAAACGGCCGTTTACGATCGTTTACCAGAAGCAGAAATTTCGTCTTAGGGCAATGGAGGAATTTCTAATTTTTGCGAAAGACCAATGTGATACGGTTGGTCTCGGGGACGGACAAGCTGCCAATAGCAGTTAACGTGGCCTGAACCTCAATCCCAGATCAGCCATCTGCCTGACAATCATGAGCGATAATATCGAACAGGCACTTCTGCAGGCTTTTCGTCAAATGACACCGGCGGCCCGATGCACACTCGTCGATTTTGCTGATTTTCTATCGCAGCGACATCCTGTTGTGACCACACCGGTTTCCCAGCAACCTCTACAGGTGCCAAGACCTGTGGAAGAGAGTGTGATCGCGGCGATACGACGATTGGCGAGAGCCTATCCGATGCTCGACAGTGACAATGTTTTTTCTGCAGCCACTACACTCATGACCCGTCATGTTATGGGGCAGCAGGCTGCAGTCGAGGTAATCGATGAACTCGAAGCTATGTTCAAGACCCGCTACGATGAGTTGCACCGGGATGCATAATCATCTGAAGTAGTCGGGTTTATCTGCCGGTTTGCTCAGTTTCACCGAGTGCCAACGCCGTTTTGCCAGCAACGCAGTCACTACGGTCCGATGCCCTTCGTTGCAGATAGCTTGCGGAGAATCTGATCACATTGTCTGAAAACGCCGAACATGAAACAATAATCATCTTTGGGCACACACTCCATGCAACTGCCAGACGATCAATCCATTGACAAAGATGGTTATCGACCTAACGTCGGGATCATTTTGTGTAACGGCGGGGGTCAGGTGCTTTGGGCCCGGCGCAGCCGCCATGACGGCTGGCAGTTTCCGCAAGGTGGAGTCGAAAGGGGAGAATCAGTACTGGAGGCCGTCTACCGCGAACTCCATGAAGAGGTCGGTTTATTGCCTGAGCATGTTGAGGTAATTGGACATACACAAAAATGGCTGCGTTATGATGTACCCCGGACCCACATTCGCTCTCAAGGAATGTTTTTTCGAGGTCAGAAGCAAATGTGGTACCTGCTGCATATGTTGGCCGATGATAATCAAGTCTGTCTTGACCATGCCGAGTTTCCCGAGTTTGACGAGTGGCGGTGGGTCGATTACTGGCAGCCTCTGAAACAGATCGTATCGTTCAAGCGCCGAGTGTATAGGCGAGCCTTGACCGAACTCGAACCCATGGTGATACGCATCGACCTACCCACGTGAGTGTTACATTTTTCTGATAGCTAGCAATTTGACATAGGTCCTGATGATCCCCACGAGGATGTATCGTTGATCGACGTGATGGTCGCTGACATCACGACACTCGACGTATTGGTCGTGGTTAATGCCGCCAATGAGACACTGCTGGGTGGTGGAGGTGTTGATGGTGCGATTCACCGGGCAGCAGGTCCTGAGCTCAAGACCTACTGTGCAAAACTGGGTGGGTGCAGGACCGGCGAGGCGCGTTTAACTCCCGGCTTTGGGCTGGTCTCAGCCTGGATCGTTCACACCGTTGGTCCAGTCTGGAAAGGTGGTAGCGCGGGGGAAGCGACGCTGTTGCAGTGCTGCTATGAGAACTGTTTCGCGTTAGCGATGGATGCGGGACTGCCATCTATCGCTTTTCCGGCCATCAGTACAGGTGTATTCGGGTATCCTAAGGTAGACGCTGCAGCAATTGCGGTGTCCGTGATGCGTCAGCATCAGGTTCAGTTCAAGCGGATCGTTGCGTGTTGCTTTAGTGAATCTGATGCGCAGGACTACCGCGTGTTACTGACAGACTCTTGCGCCTGACTCAGAGTGGGGGTCTCAGCTTTTTGCGGTGCGTATCTTTTTAAGCAGCTCGCTGGTTGAGCAGGGATAGCGGATAGGAATGGTGTGGACCGTACCGCCACTAACCTGTACCAGATCGGCGCCGATAATCTCAGACACAGGCCAGTCACCGCCTTTGACCAGCCGATCCGGTCGGCACAGACGGATCAGTTCCAGGGGGGTCTCCTCTCCGAATCCGATCGCCAGGTCGACGAAGCCCAGTGCGGCCAGTACTGCCAGCCGGTCTGGCAGTGAATTGATTGGCCGGTCTTCACCCTTACCCAGCGCTCGAATTGACTCGTCACTGTTTACTGCTACGAGCAATGTAGCGCCCAACTGTGCTGCCTGCTCCAGATAATCAACGTGCCCCCGGTGCAGGATGTCGAAGCAACCGTTGGTGAAGACGAGCGGTCGCCTGACCTTGTCCAGCTGTGTCCGGAGTTGGTCTTGGCTCTGAAAGATCTTGTGCTCAGAATTCAACGGCCTGCCAGGCGTCTTCACGCCTTGAGCTTACTACATTAGAAGTACTCGAAAACCTTGATAACGCGCACCACCCCGGGAACGCTGCGCACGATCATCACAGCCTCGGTTGCTTCAGCCGAGGTGACCAAACCCATTAGATAGACATTTGCCCTTTCGGTAACGACTTTGAAGCGTGTCGGATCCACTGTGCCTGATATCACCAACGCAGTTTTCACACGGCCAGTTAGCCAGCTGTCGTTAATGCGACTGGCTATATTGGTCCGGCCAGCCAACTCGATACGATTCACCACCTGGCGGGTGTAATGGTGAGATTTTGCGATATCCAGAATACGGTCGATGGCTTGCTGGTCGGGTACTTCGCCAGTCAGCAGCACCACGGCATTCCAGATTGTGACGCTGACATTGGTGTCTGAAATCGTCTTGTTCCGGTAGATCGAATACCGTATGTTCATTTCGGCCTGATTGTCTTGCCAGTAAGCGCGCGGCTCCCGCTCGTCGCGTATGACATCAATAGCCAGTAAGCTTACGGCAGGTACACAGCCACCGGCCAGGATTGAGCCGGCCAAGAGCAAGAGGCCTAGGAAAACGCTTTTTAGAGGTGTGCAGCGTGAAGGCGTCATAGCCTCGTCTCTCCTGTCATATGAAGGTCAATAAGATTACATATGCAGTGAATGATTATAGCGTGGGCTTCCTGGATACGGGCTGTTGAGTCTGAAGGAACCCGTAATTCCAGGTCATTCGTATCCAGCAGACCCGCCAGGGGACCACCGTCCCGCCCGGTCAGTGCGATGACGTCGAGTCCGGCAGTTGTGGCCGCCCTGGTAGCCTCAAGAATGTTCGGACTCTGGCCGGACGTCGTGAAAACGATCAATACGTCGTCTGGTTTGCCCAGACCGCTAATCTGGCGGGCAAAAACCTGACTAAAATCGTAGTCGTTGCCCGCAGCAGTGAGTGTAGCTGTATCAGCTGGTAGGGCGATCGCGGCCAGTGGCTGGCGTTCCTTTTCATAACGGCACAGTAATTCTGCTGAAAAGTGCAGCGCGTCACTTGCCGAGCCCCCGTTACCGCAGAGCAGGACCTTTCCGCCGTTGTCATAGACGGTAGCGATCCGGCGCGCCGCATCGACTACCTGCAGACCGATTGCGGCCTGGGTCTTGAGTGCGGTAGCGGCGCTGGTCTCGAAATGCTGTCTGATTCTTTGTTCAGGGTTCATGAGGTCTGTGTTTTCAGTGAGGCGTCGGTCTGGTCGCCGAAAAGTTTGGGAACGAACTGTAACAGGCCTTAGCTGCGGCTCACAGTCGACGGCACGTTAGCGTGTTTCAGTGAGATGTCGTTTCCTCGTATGGTTTAATAGAAAGCTTTCTGAATCCAACGGCAAACCGGCGCATGTGGACTGCCCGTGATGGGAACCACATCAAAACGACAGAACCAGGATTGTAATCTGTCGTTGCGTTGTAAATAGCTGGCTGCGGTACACCTCAGTTTCGCCTGTTTAGCCATGCCGACAGATTCTTCGGGACGGCCAAACTGGCTGTCACGACGTTGCTTAAATTCAATAAAAACCAGCGCTTGGTCATCGAGCATCATCAGATCGATTTCACCCGTTCGATTGCGATAGTTTGTCACCAGCAGACCAAGGCCTTGTCGTTGCGGAAATTCGGCAGCAATATCCTCAGACCAGTGATGACTTCTAGGAGGTCTGCGCTTGTACTGGCTATTGCACAATCACTTATCCACCTGCCGAGTCCAGGATCTGCCGTGGGTGTTGCCCAGATGGTAACGGCACAGCCCCAGCGCTTTGTAAATAAGTCCAGATCGCGACATCGAATCAGTATACCGGATACACTTTAATAACCCGACTCACAGTTATCCAGTCTAACTAAAATGTTATTCAGTTCAGTCGACTGCAGTCAGTATCTGGCGCTGGCATGAGCGTTTCCGAATCCGGTACGCTGTATGTGGTCGCGACGCCGATTGGCAATCTAGGCGATTTGACTGCCCGGGCAGCGGAGGTTCTGGCATCGGTCGACCGGATTGCAGCTGAAGATACGCGGCACACACGAATTCTGCTTCAACATATTGGAGTGTCGAAACGACTGTTCTCACTACACCAGCACAATGAACGCGCGCGAAGTCGTCAGATCATAGACTCTCTGCTGCGTGGTGAAGATATTGCACTGGTCAGTGATGCTGGAACTCCGCTGATCAGCGATCCGGGTTTCCTGCTCGTCCGAGATTGTTTGGCCACAGGACTGCCAGTCCTGACGGTCCCTGGCCCCAGCGCTGTGACAGCAGCACTGGCTGTGTCTGGTCTACCAACAGATCGTTTCGCTTTTGAAGGGTTTCTACCGCCCCGATCGTCTGCAAGGCGTAGGATGCTTCAAGACCTGGCAAAAGAGCCCCGTACCTTGGTCTTTTTTGAATCACCGAGGCGGTTAAAGGCCACACTTGCCGACATGGTTCTGGCTCTGGGTGGTGTGCGACGCGTCTCGGTTTTACGGGAGCTGACAAAGCGTTTCGAAGAGACTGTGCTGGCGACACTGGATGAAATAGCGGAGCGCTTCGAAAATGATGACCATCCAGTCAGAGGGGAACTCGTGATCATTGTTGAAGGCTGCCGGGACCCAGTCACTCAACGCTTAATTGGCGCTGACGAAGTTTTGCCGATACTCGCCGAACATTTGCAACCCGGTGCAGCGAGTCAGATAGCCATTAAGTTGTTCGGCGGCCGTCGCAACGATTATTACGACCGAATCTTGGCATTGACTAAGCCAGGTGCCTCAGATAGCTAACGCCCGGACTTGCTATAAAGCGTCACCAGTAATATGTTGTCACGGGGAGTCGGCCGGGCGATCGCGGCTTCGTTTCTGCAGTCACCGGAATACGGTGTTTAGCGGTGCGTGGCGGAGGAAAGTCCGGGCTCCACAGGGCAGGGTGCCAGATAACGTCTGGACGGCGCGAGTCGATGGACAGTGCCACAGAAAATAAACCGCCTGTTCGGCAGGTGAACACCTGTTGAGCGGTAAGGGTGAAATGGTGCGGTAAGAGCGCACCGCGTTCGTGGTAACACGAACGGCAGGGTAAACCCCACCTGGAGCAAGACCAAATAGGAATCCAATGGTGCGGCCCGCATCGGATTCGGGTAGGTCGCGAGAGTCACACGGTGACGTGTGACCAAGATGAATGGTCGCCTTCGACAGAACCCGGCTTACAGGCCGGCTCCCCACCTCTAGTCGCCGAGCCTATAGGCCTTGTTTTTACGGTCCAACTGGCCATTTGTCGTAGTTATACAACACTGGCGGACTGACAGCTGGCGTCAGCACTCCGTTACCGATGGATGGCCGATGTTGAGTTCGCAGTCATCGACAGTGTCCGATCAGCGATAAACCCATGATTTTTTTGAATTACGGGCTTGACAGGTTGGGTTATTGATGCCAGAGTGTCGATTAGTGGGTAATTGTGGTGAAAAAGGTAAAAATTGGCAAAAAATCATGAGTTATTCAACAGAACATGCAAGCTACGGGTCGACAGACCCCGGCACCCTGATTACCCCTACCGGTTTGCCGTGGATGGCGGCATATCCATCCATCCTCATCCTCCTTTGGTGATTGCCCGGCCCCTTTTGGGGTCGGGCGTTCTTTTTTGCACGGTGGGCACCAATTGACTAATAGACCAGTGGACCAGACCAGCGGCTTGGGTTTGAGGTCAAAGACTTAAGGCAGAAGATGACATGTTTCGTGGCGCGAGTTCCCTCAACATGGATCAAAAAGGACGGTTTTCCGTACCAGCGAAGTACCGTCAGGTACTCACTGAGCGTTGTGATGGTCAGTTCGTGCTGACCGTTAACAACACCGGCGAACGGTGTCTCTGGCTGTATCCACAGGATGAATGGGAGCAGGTCGAAAGAAAGGTCGTCGAGTTACCCAGTTTCGATTCGTCAGCACAGGCGTTGAAGCGGCTATTGATCGGCTATGCCACGGATTGTGATCTTTCAAGCGGGGGCCGGATACGCGTCTCTGCACCATTACGGGAATTTGCAGGTCTAGATAAACACATTGTATTGATCGGACAGGGAAATAAGTTTGAGATTTGGGATGAAGGCCTTTGGAAAGTGAAATGCGATGAATGGCTGTTGAAGCAGCCCGAGGATCGGCAGCTTCCTATTGAGCTTGAGTCGCTCTCGCTCTAGACAACTCAGCCGGCACATGTCAGTTCATGGACACGAGCCGGTCATGACGAGAGAGGTCGTGCAGGCGCTTAACGTCCAAGCCGAAGGTACCTATGTCGATGCTACATTTGGCCGTGGAGGTCATACGCGGGCCATTCTGAGTTGTCTCGGACCTGCCGGACGAGTTCTGGCAATCGATCGAGACCCGGAAGCGCACCGCTGTGCAAAGCAGATGTCTCAGACGGAAAACCGGCTGACGTTTGTACAAGCGTCATTTTCTGATCTGTTCGAAATGGTTAATTCCCACGGGCTTGTTCATCGGGTGACAGGACTTGTACTCGATCTTGGTGTTTCGTCTCCACAGCTAGATAGTTATGAACGTGGTTTCAGTTTCAATGGTGACGGCCCGCTAGATATGCGTATGAATCCGGATATGGGCCAGTCTGCTGCAGAGTGGTTGAATACAGTCACTGAAGAACGGCTTCGTAACTGTCTGCGCGAGCTTGGCGAGGAGCGCTATTCGAGAAGAATTGCCCGAGCCGTTGTTGCTGCGCGGACCAGTCGACCGCTGTCGCGCACGCTCGAACTCGCTGACATCGTAGCGCAGGTGGTACCGACCCGAGAACCAGGCAAGCACCCAGCAACCCGGACTTTTCAGGCGATCAGGATGCAGGTCAATCAGGAACTCGGTGAGCTGAAGTCAGTGTTGCCACAAGCTCTGAGTGTTCTTGAATCCGGTGGCCGTCTAGTCGTGATCAGTTTTCATTCCCTTGAGCACCGCGCAGTCAAGCAGTTCCTGCGCCAGTCTGCCAGCGGTGATCGTTATCCGTTGGACCTACCGGTTACCCATGATCAGATTCGACCTGCTATGAAAATACTGAGCAAGCGAGTTAGGCCTGACCAGCAGGAGGTTGAGACCAATCCTCGTGCCCGCAGTGCCGTACTCAGGGCGGCAGAAAAAACGGCACACGCAGATTCATGAAGATACTGATCGGTCTTGTCATTGCGGTGATCGGCAGTGCATTGAGCACAGTGTTGATTCGATATGAAAATCGACAAGTGTTTCTTGAAGTCAGGGACGCAGAAATTCAGCGTGACCGACTTAACGACGAGTGGGGAAAACTTCAACTGGAGCAGGCGACCTGGTCGCTACACAGCCTAATTGCATTCGAGGCTCGGCAAAAACTGGGCATGGTGCCTCCGGATCCCCAGGACACCGTCGTTTTGAGACTTGAGAGTTCAAGATGAGCCAGTTGCTCCAAAATCGGCAAAAATTCTACCCGCGGCGACACTGGTTCTGCTTTGCGGTGATGTTGCTGGGGTTCATGGGGTTGTTCGCCAGATCGTTTCAGGTTCAGGTGCTTGAGAGCAGTCAACTGCGAAGTGAGGGCGAAATCAGGCAAATCAGAACGCTTCCAGTTAAACCAGTCCGGGGTGTCATCACCGATAGACAGGGCGAGATCCTGGCCGTCAGTACACCACTGGATGCGATCACAGCAGATCCCCGAGAACTCAGAAAAGCCGGACCTGACCTGGAACGACTTGCCGCTGCGTTGAAAATCTCTCTCAACCAGATCAACAGCAAGATAGATGTGCCGGCCAACAAGAAATTCGTCTATCTGCGTCGGCACCTCCCACCAGACAAAGCGCAAGAGATTCAACAATTAGGTATCCGCGGTGTCGCTACCCAGAGGGAGTATGGGCGTTACTACCCGGCGGGCACGCTGGTCGGACACATTGTTGGATTTACGGACATCGACGACCACGGTCAGGAAGGCGTAGAGCGGTCTTTCGACAATCACTTGTCGGGCGTAGAGGGGCAGAAACGAGTTCTGATTGATGCCCGCCACCGTGTTGTTGAAGATGTTGAGAGTGTTCGGTCCGTGCATCATGGTCGGAAGCTGAATTTGAGTCTAGATCTTAGGGTTCAGGCTGCAATGCGCAGACATATCCGCAAGGCTGTCTTACAGAACCAGGCAGCTGGTGGTTCTGCCGTAATGCTGAATTGCCGCTCCGGTGAGGTGCTGGCTATGGTCAATATTCCGGATTTCAACCCGAATGATCGGGCAGACATCACAGCTGGGAACTTTAAAAATCGTGCAGTCACTGATGTATTTGAACCGGGTTCAACAATAAAGCCCTTTACCCTGTCTTTAGCCCTCGCAAAGGGAGTATTTACTCCTGACAGTAGGATCATGACCGGTCCTGGTGTGCACTATGTTGGCGGCCGTCGTATACAGGACGTCCGAGACTATGGGGACCTCAGTTTCGCGGAAGTGTTGATTAAATCAAGCAATGTCGGTGCGGCAAAGGTAGCATTAGAAATGGCGCCTAAGGAGCTGTACGACACTTTGAGCGCGGTAGGTTTTGGTCACACTACGGGAATTGAACTGCCAGGTGAACAGTCGGGGCTGTTATTGAATAGGGAACGCCCAGTAGATCATGCCTGGCTGTCATTTGGATACGGCCTATCAGCAACATTGCTGCAGTTGGCCCGTGCCTATGGGGTTATTGCGACGGAAGGGATGCTGGTGCCGGTAACCATACGTTTGGAAACCAAAACTCAAGCTGGCATAAGGGTGCTTCCTGCCGATGTCGCTCGGCAAATCACGTTGATGCTCGAAAGGGTTGTCTCCGAGGGTACAGCCACTCGGGCAGTGGTACCACATTATCGGGTGGCGGGTAAGACTGGTACGGTACACAAAATCAAGCCTGGTGGTGGTTATGAAAAGGATCGTTACCGGTCTTTGATTGCCGGTTTTGCACCAGTGTCTGATCCGCGCTTTGTTTTAGTCGTGATGATTGATGATCCCAAAGGTGGTAAGCATTTCGGAGGTGAAGTTGCAGCACCGGCCTTTGGCCATATTATGGCCGATGCTTTACGACTGCATCGTGTTGCGCCTGATGCGCCTGAGTCGACACTCGAGATCGCAGCCCATAAAGGCGGCTTGGCAACGGACGCGTGATAACTTCGGCATCACAGAAGCCCTGTGCACTGGGAACATTGCTCGATGGTGTAACAAATATTCCGATTAAGGATGACATCGAGGTTTCAGGTTTTTCGCTGGACTCTCGTCATGTGCAGGCCGGGCAGGTCTTTGTGGGCTTGCCGGGTCACGATACCGATGGGCGTAGTTACATCGATCAGGCAGTCAGTGCAGGTGCGGCCGCTGTTCTGTACGAATCGGGGGGATGGAATCAACAAGACTGTGTAGTGCCCGCTTTTCCAATAGACAATCTCCGCCAGAAAATCGGTAAGATTGCGAGCCGATTCTATGGTTTTCCATCCCGGGCACTCTGTGTCATCGGGTTAACGGGTACTAATGGGAAAACCACCTGTGCAGGTCTATTGGCGCAAGCGCTTACCTGTCTGGGTCATCGAACAGGATTCATCGGCACCGTTGGGTCTGGTCTCGTCGGGGCACTTCAACCACAAAGCCTGACCACGCCGGATGCGGTCACTCTGCAGGCCCAACTGGCGGATCTTTTGCACAAAGGTGCCGACAGCGTCTGTATCGAAGTATCGTCGCATGCACTTGATCAGGGTCGAGTTAAGGGTGTCGAGTTTGATGCGGCCGTGTTCACCAATCTCACTCGAGATCATCTCGATTATCACCAGAACATGGAAGCGTACGCAGCGGCAAAACTGCTCTTGTTTCGGACTGGTGGTCTGCGAACAGCAATTATTAATGCTGATGATCCATGGGGTGCTGAATTCGCTGTTGCTGGTCTATCGGCCAGGGTTTGGACCTATGGAATGAACAATAACGCCGATGTATATCCTCTTGGGATGCACGTAGTGCCGGATGGATACGACTTGATTCTGAGTTCTCCTGTCGGTGAGATCGTTTTTCACAGTCCACTTCTGGGTGAGTTCAATGTTATGAACACAGTTGCGGTCGTGAGCACACTGCTTGCTCTGGAGTTCACACCCACCGGCATATCAGAGATCATGCCACGTCTACAGCCGGTATCTGGTCGGATGGAGTTGGTGGATCACAATCGTCAAGGGCCACAAGTCATCGTTGACTATGCTCATACTCCATCAGCTCTGGAACAGGCTTTGAAGGCGGTGCGAGTTAATGCTGCTGGGCAGGTGTGGTGTGTATTCGGTTGCGGTGGGGAGCGGGATCCAGGGAAAAGACCCCTCATGGGTGCTATTGCTGAGTCTTGTGCTGACCATGTTGTGCTTACCAGCGACAACTCGAGGGGAGAGGATCCTGTATCGATACTAGACGACATCCTGTCGGGCATGACCCGTGAGCCTAGTGCAGTACAACCAGACCGCAAGAAGGCAATACAGATTGTACTTAAATGTGCTGACAAAAAGGATGTAGTGCTCATTGCAGGTAAAGGGCATGAGCTGGAACAGATCGTGGGTTCAGATGTGAAATATTTCAGTGATCAGGACACCGTTAGGCAACTGCTGGAGGAAAATAAGTGATGAATCTGCTAACAGCTGCATCAGCTGTCGAGGGAAGACTTGTTGGTAATGATGTTGATTTCGAGCGAGTCGTGACAGACAGTCGCGAACTAAGTGGTGGCGAGTTGTTTGTTGCACTCAAGGGTGAAAACTTCGATGGCCATGAGTTTGTTGCGCAAGCGCAGAGCTCGGGTGCAGTAGCCGCCATGGCTAGCCAAGAGCTGGAAATCGACCTACCCACTCTGGTAGTTGGGGACACCACGCTATCTCTTGGACGTCTTGCTGCTTACTGGCGTTGCCAGTTTAACCTGCCAGTTGTGGCTGTAACCGGCAGCAATGGGAAGACAACTGTTCGTGAGATGATTACTTCGATACTGAGTGAAGGTGGTCCGGTGCTCTCCCCCCGTGCCAACTTCAACAATAACATCGGGATGCCCATCACCTTGCTGGGGTTACGCGAAGAGCATCATCATGCGGTTCTTGAGCTAGGTATGAACCAGCCAGGTGAGATCGACTACCTCTCGCGAATTGCCAGGCCATCGGTAGCAGTGATCACTAACGCAGGTTCGGCACACCTGGAAGGTTTACGCGATGTTACTGGCGTTGCCCGGGCAAAGGCAGAAATCTTAAATGGGCTCGACCGAAGTGGTGCTGTCGTAATCAATGCTGATGATCGATTTGCAGCTTATTGGTTAGCCCGTGGCCGTCATTTCAGGAGTGTCACTTTTGGTTTGGAGAGTGAAGCTGATATCCGGGGAGACGCCACTACAGTAGGTGACAAACTCCTGATAGAAGTCAGTCTTCCCGATGACCGGTTGGAGTTTCAATTGAGCCTGCTCGGTCGACACAATGCGCGCAATGCGTTGGCGGCGGTGGCCGCAGCATGGTCTGTTGGCTGCAGCACTGAACAGATCTGTAATGGTATAGAAAAAGTACGACCTGTCCGGCGTCGACTTGAACAAAAACAAGCACAGGCTGGCGCGCAGTTGATAGACGACACGTACAACGCGAATCCGGCATCTCTCGAAGCGGCAATCCAGGTGCTTGCTGCGCGTCCAGGAAGAAGAATTTTAGTGCTTGGAGATATGGCTGAACTCGGGGAACAGGCGGAGGGACTGCATCAGGCTGCTGGTCGGGTTGCCAGGGAGGCGGGGATCGATGACCTATTGACGACTGGTGGTCTCGCACGTTGTGCGGCAGAGGAATTTGGCATGCATGCCCGCCATTTTGAAAAACAAGAGAGTCTGATTGCTGCCGTTCACGAACTGCTCACTCCCGAACTCACCGTGTTGGTGAAGGGTTCTCTCTCTTCTCATATGGAGAATATTGTGAATGCATTAATCCAGACAGGGCCAAGCGAGTACGCCTGATGCTCAAAAGTCTGTTCGAAATGTTAGCGATCGAGTACAGCGGGCTGAATGTTTTCCGCTACCTCACATTCCGAGCTATCTGCAGCATCCTAACAGCTTTGGTGATAAGTTTCGTCATTGGTCCGTTACTTATCCGCAAGCTGAATGATCTAAGAATCGGAGAGACAATTCGGGAGGATGGTCCAACGTCCCATCAGCACAAGTCGGGCACCCCAACTATGGGTGGTGCGCTGATACTGGTGGCGACGGTCATCGCGACTCTGCTGTGGTCCGATCTAGGCAACCGTTTTATCTGGATTACGTTGTTTACATGTGTTGGATTTGGGCTGATTGGTTGGATCGATGATCGCCACAAACTCAGAGGAGATGATGGGCGAGGACTGTCCAAGAGACAGAAGTTTTTCTGGCAAAGTATCGTAGCTGCCTGTGCTGCCTACACGCTTTTTGCAACGGCACAAAGTCCGGTTGAAACGCAGCTCATCGTTCCGTTGTTTAAGTCAGTAGCAGTCAATCTGGGTTTGGTTTACGTGCTGCTTGCATGGTTTGTGATCGTTGGCAGCAGTAATGCGGTGAATCTAACTGATGGTTTGGACGGTTTGGCTATTCTGCCGAGCGTGCTTGTAGCTGGTGGCATGGGTATTTTTGCCTACCTCACTGGGCACGCAATTTTTTCTGGCTATCTAGGTATCCCACATATATCGGGTGCTGGGGAGGTCCTCGTATTCTGCTCAGCTTTAATGGGTGCAGGTCTTGGATTTCTTTGGTTTAACACCTATCCGGCACAGGTGTTTATGGGTGATGTGGGTGCACTGGCTATCGGCGCTGCACTTGGAACTGTTGCGGTTATTGTCCGCCAGGAGATCGTGTTGGCAATCATGGGGGGCATTTTTGTCATCGAGACTTTGTCAGTTATCCTGCAGGTGATTTCTTTTAGGCTTACCGGCCGTCGACTATTTCGGATGGCGCCGCTGCACCACCACTACGAACTGAAGGGTTGGGAAGAACCAAAAATTATCGTTCGTTTCTGGATCATCAGTCTGATTCTGGTCCTGATCGGACTTGCAACGTTGAAGATCAGGTAGCCATTGTGATGAATCCGGCCGCTAACACCGTCTCAACTCAGAAAAATCCAGGTCGGGCTGTCATCGTCGGTCTGGGTGTTACCGGACTCTCTTGCGTTCGCTACCTGGATAGCCTGGGCGTGTCATTAACGGTGATGGATTCTCGTGCAGAGCCTCCTTATCTGGATGCGCTGTCCCGGTTGTACCCCCATGTTGATTTGCACGCAGGGTCGTTTGACACGGCAGTTGCAAAAGATGCCGATCTGTTGGTGATGAGTCCTGGGGTTGCACTGACTGAGTCGGTTGTGCTCGAAGCTATAAATGCAGGCGTTGAAGTGGTTGGTGATATCGAACTTTTTGCGCGGGAACGTACGGCACCAGTGATTGCCATAACGGGGTCAAACGGTAAAAGCACTGTTACGACCCTGATCGGCCACCTGGCTGAGGCTGCCGATCAGAATGTTCTGGTCGGTGGAAACATTGGCCGTCCTGCACTGGAGTTGTTGGCTGAACCAGAGCCCGACTGCTATGTACTGGAGTTGTCCAGCTTTCAACTCGAGACTACTTCGACTTTGAATCCAGACTGTGCCGTCATACTCAACATCGCCGAAGATCATATGGATCGGTATCAGAGTATAAAAGACTACGCTAGGGCGAAAGCTCGAATCAGCCAAGGAGCAGCGGTTGTCATCACTCGACGCGATGATGCGATTCACGAGCTCCTCACTCTGGAAAGCGATACCCAACACATCACTTTTGGACTCGACAGGCCAACCGGTGAGAAAGATTATGGCCTGGCCACTGGTGAAGATGGCTCTTGGCTTGTACGCGGTACCGATCATCTGGTCAGCGTTGCTGAGCTTGAACTGTCTGGAACACATAACGTGGCAAATGCACTTGCAGCGTTGGCATCAACTGAGACTTTATTCGGCGCCACTTCAGCTTTGGGGCTGGAAGCCTTGCGTGGGTTCCAGGGCTTGCCTCACCGCTGCGAAGTTATAGATGATCGGGACGATATTATCTGGGTAAATGATTCCAAGGGTACAAATCCCGCTGCCACCGTCGCTGCGCTCGAAGGTGTGAACCGCCCGGTCGTGTTGATCGCCGGAGGGCAGTCTAAAGGTGCCGACCTTTCGATTCTTGCCGATGCAGTGAGACATTATGCACGCCAGGTTGTCCTTTTTGGGGAAGACCGCAACAAGGTTGCAGCAGCCATAGGTCGCTGTGTACCGCTTACGATGGCAGACGATCTGGCGCATGCTGTTTCGTTGGCTGCATCCTGGGCACAACCAGGTGATGCTGTCGTTCTGTCCCCAGCCTGTGCCAGTTTCGACATGTTTGAAGACTACCAGCAGCGGGGGGAGGTATTTCGGCAACTGGTCAAGGAGCGACTGTGGTGAGTATCACCCTTACCGTCGATCAGAAAAGCTCACGATCTCAGATCGTTATGGATAGGATCCTGGTCTTGTCAGTGTTGGGTCTGCTCGGATTCAGTGCAGTAATGGTATTTTCCGCGACGCTCGGTACGCACGGTTCCGATTCAAGTGTCATGCCGTTACTTAAACACGTATTCAGTATTACGCTCGGTATCGTAATCGCCTATCTGGTGTCCCAGATTGATATGCACATTTGGCAGCGATCCAGTCGTCTGCTCATGGTAGTCGGGATAGTCATGCTGGTGTTGCTACTGGTGCCTGGACTGGGTCGGGAAGTCAACGGCAGTACCCGCTGGTTTCCAATAGGCCCCCTTCAGTTTCAACCTTCGGAGATCGTTAAAGTGTTGGTTGTGCTGTACCTCGCAGACCATTGCGTAAGAAGGTTGTCTCAGCTGAATACTTTCAGGGTTAACATGATTGAACCCGCGCTTGTTTTCAGTGGAATCGCAGTGTTGCTTCTGCTCGAGCCGGACTATGGCTGCACTGCGGTTATCCTTGTCACTGTGCTGGGTATGCTGTTCCTTTCCGGTATTCGTCTGATCTATTTTTGTGGTGCATTTTTTGCCGGTCTTGTGGCGATGGGCGTCCTAATCCTCTTTAACCCCAACAGGCTACAACGAGTTCTGTGCTTTCTCGACCCATTTGCTGAACCTTACGGGTGCGGATACCAGTTGGTTCAGGCACTAATTGCACTGGGGAGTGGTGAGTGGTTTGGTGTTGGCCTGGGTGCAAGTGTACAGAAGTTGTTTTATCTGCCTGAGGCCAGCAATGATTTTCTGGTTGCGGTAATTGGGGAAGAGTTGGGCCTCATCGGAATCGCAGTGCTTATCGTTCTCTATGCAAGTTTGTGCTGGCGAGCTTTCCGTATTGCGGATCGGGCAGGTCGGCTAGGGCAGATGTTTCAGGCTCGAGTTGCACAAGGGATTGGTTTGTTGCTGACGCTTCAGGTAATGGTCAATCTGGCTGTGAATCTGGGTGTCATACCCACCAAAGGATTGACGCTGCCGTTGATGAGTTATGGTGGCAGCAGCATGATCAGTTGCTGTTTTGCAATTGGACTTCTGCTTGCCGTCGATCGAAGTAGCCAACGGGCGCTTGGTACAAAACGATGAAAACAATTCTGATCATGGCGGGTGGAACTGGCGGACATGTCTATCCAGCACTCAGTGTTGCGAAATCACTGATGAATCATGGGATTGGTGTTGTGTGGCTAGGCACCCGCTCGGGACTGGAGTCTTCAGTGGTGCCGGGTGAGGGCATCGACATGGAATGGATCGATGTTCACGGTATACGGCGCAGTGGCTGGCTCCGCAAAATCGGATCACCGGTAATGCTGATCAGGGCGATGCTGCAGGTTTATGCCGCAATCAGCCGCCGCAAACCAGTTGCTGTCCTGGGAATGGGTGGATTTGTAGCCGGTCCGGGAGGACTGGTGGCCTGGTTGATGCGCCTGCCGCTATTGATTCATGAAGCAAACACACGTGCTGGTATTACAAATCGTCTGCTGGCGCCAATTGCGAGACGCGTGATGTGTGGCTTTCCCGATACGCCTGGCCTTGGCCGGAGGGTCGAATGGACGGGTAATCCGGTCCGAGAGCCTATCCTGTCCCTACCCGTTCCAGAAGAGCGATACAGCAACCGACAGGATCGCGTTCTGCACCTATTGGTGGTGGGAGGTAGCCAGGGCGCACGGGTGCTCAATCAGGTCGTGCCGGAAGCGATGGCTGAGTTGATACCGGATCAACGCCCCAAAGTGCTACACCAGTGTGGGCGTGATCGAGCCCAGGAACTGTTTGCGCGTTACCGGGAGCTTGACATTGAGGTAGATGTACGGGAATTCATAGAGGACATGGCTGCAGCATACTATCAGGCCGATCTTGTTGTTTGCCGGGCTGGAGCGATGACAGTGGCTGAAATCTGTGCAGCAGGACTGGCGGCTGTACTGGTTCCCTATCCTTATGCTGCGGGAAATCATCAAAATATTAATGCCCAGTACCTCGTGTCACAAGGCGCTGCCATTGCACTTGAAGAAAGCGATCTTTCTGCCAATTTGTTGGCCCTGACAGTGAAAAAGTTTCAGAACGACCGAGCCCGGCTTCTTTCGATCGCGCAGAAAGCGCGCTCGCTCGGCCGCCCCGACGCGATTGGGCGTGTGACTGGACAGTGTCTGGAGGTAGTCAGTGCGTGAGTTCGTTCAGCACATACATTTTGTCGGAATTGGCGGGGCTGGTATGAGCGGAATAGCGTCAGTCATGCTCAATCAGGGTTACCGGGTGACAGGATCTGACATGGTCGAATCGGATGTGACAGAGCGGCTGCGGGAGACTGGTGTAAAAGTGACAATTGGCCACAGTGCAGACAGTGTTGCGCAAGCAGATGTTGTTGTGACATCTACGGCCGTTGGCACAAACAACATCGAAGTACAAGCAGCAGTAGATGCAGGCATCCCAGTTATTCCACGTGCAGAAATGCTGGGGGAGCTGATGCGCTTCCGGCAAGGCATTGCAGTGGCTGGCACACACGGCAAAACCACAACGACCAGCTTGATAGCCGCTGTGCTAGCGGCTGCCAGCCTGGATCCGACATTTCTTGTGGGCGGACTGGTAAAAAGTGTCAGCGGTAATGCACGGCTGGGTAGTGGTCGCTGGCTTATTGCCGAGGCTGACGAAAGCGATGCATCTTTTCTGCATTTACAGCCTTATCTCGCCGTGGTTACCAACATCGACAGCGATCATATGGATTTCTATGGTGGAAACTTCGACAGGCTCGTCTCAACCTTTGCTGATTTTCTTTCCCATCTGCCCTTTTATGGTCTGGCAATCCTGTGTGCTGATGATCCTGTTGTTGTCGGGCTGCGGACCAGGCTGAAAAAGCCAGTCGTGACGTATGGCAGTAAACCGGGGGCAGATTATTACGCCAGCGATATCACACCACAAGGTTCTCACATGATGTTCCATGCTCATCTGCCCGATGGTACCGAATTGCCGATAGATTTAGCATTGGCCGGGCGACACAATGTTCTGAACGCGCTTGCCGCTATTGCTGTCTCGGATAAGGTAGGCGCAAGCCATGAGTCCATTGTCGATGGACTCAAGAACTTTCAAGGTATAGATCGACGCTTTGAGATTCTCGGTGACCTAGCCGTTGCAGGAGGTTCCGCAGTTGTAGTTGATGATTACGCACACCACCCAAGTGAAATCGCGGCCACTCTTGAGGCGGTTTCTGGGTGCTGGCCAGTTCGACGTCGGGTCGTGGTTTTTCAGCCCCACCGTTACACCCGAACACGCGATCTGCTTGATGAGTTTGCTGCTTTACTGGCTACGGAACCACATCTCGTTGTGACCGATGTTTACCCAGCTGGCGAAGCGGTGATTGCCTCTGCCAGTGGCGCTGTCTTGTGTGAGCGGATTCGTGCGCTTGGCGGAGTCGACCCGGTGTATCTCGAGGATGTTTTCTTGCTGCCGGACAAGTTGCCAGAACTCGTTCAGCCGGGAGATGTCGTGTTGACCCTGGGTGCGGGCAATATTGGTCGCGTCGCACGGGAACTGGTCGGAGAGCAGAGGCAAGGTGCGGAGGATGGCATCGAGTGACGCCAGCAGCAGCTATGAATTCAAAGCCCTATTTTCCAACTGTTCGAGGAGAGGTTCGATGCCATGAGTTGATGGCACAGCATACCAGTTGGCAAGTTGGTGGACAGGCAGATTATTATTTTCGCCCCTGCGACAGAAATGACCTCTCTCAATTTCTCCAAGTGCTTCCTTCTGAGACGCCCTTGTTGTGGGTTGGACTGGGTTCGAATCTGCTTGTGCGGGATGCCGGATTCCGCGGTGCGGTGATCTGTTGTCATGGAGGTCTGACTCAGTTGACACACCTGGAAGATCGCGGTGTGGTTGCTGAGGCTGGGGTGGCGTGTGCGAAGATAGCTCGATTTTGCGCAAAGGCGGGTTTTTCCGGTGCAGAGTTTCTTGCCGGTATACCTGGCACGGTCGGTGGTGCTTTGGCGATGAATGCGGGTGCCTTCGGGAGTGAAATCTGGGATATCGTTGACCAGGTAGAACTCATCAACCGCAATGGCAGGATTCAGCAGCATCCTACCAGCGCATTCAAGACGGGCTATCGCTGGGTTGATTTATTGCCGGACCACTGGTTTGTGGGTGCGACGCTGAAACTTCTTCGTGGCTCTGAAGATGAGGGCCGGCAGCGCATTCGTTCATTACTGGTGGAACGTTCTGAAAAACAGCCGATTCAGGCATCCACTGCGGGTTCCGTGTTTCGCAACCCTGCCAGGGATTATGCCGCGCGGTTGATTGATCAGGCTGGACTGAAGGGTCTCAAGGTTGGCGGTGCAATGGTTTCCAACCAGCATGCCAATTTCATCGTTAATACCGGAAATGCGTGTGCTTGGGACATCGAGAAACTCATTGCGTGCATACAAACGCGAGTTAAAGCTAAGTTCGGGGTTCTCCTTGAAACTGAAGTCAGGATCGTCGGAGATCGACTATGAGCGCTGATCGCACAGTCAATGCTCAGGACGGTGAATTGACTGACGTCATGATTGGGCAGCGAACAAGGATCCTGCACAAGCCGACCTTGTGGGTCACGTTCACCGCCGTGCTCTTGATGACAGGCGTTGTCTTGGTTGATCAACTATTGCGGCCAGGTCGTTTCACGATAGAAAGAATAGATATACACGGTAGTTCGGCCCGAGTGGATGTACAGACGGTCGAGCGGACTGCTTGGTTAGCACTGATTGGCAACTATTTTACTGCCGACCTTCAGCAAATCGAGAACGCCCTTGTTCGTTTACCAGGTGTCTACCAGGCAGCGGTGAGAAGACACTGGCCAGATACACTGGAAATCTCGATTACGGAGGCCGGTGCGATTGCGTTGTGGTATGCAACTGATCGCGGCACCCTTGAGAGTCGGGATTATGTGAATTTGCCGCCCGATTTCAATATTACCCTGCAACCGGTTTTGCGTAGCCCAACAGCTGACCGACATACCGTGATAGATGCCTTTCTCGACCTAGTATCGAGTCTTACCCCACTTGGCTTAGAGGTCAAGAACTTGTCTGTCAATGAGGTTGGCGACTGGGTGGTGGTGTTGCAATCGGCATCCCTGCAGATACCGACCGAGCTAGAAATCGTTGTGGGCAGAGGTAATCCGGTACGCAAGGTCGATCAGTTTGTTGCGGTGTTCGATTCGATTTTGCAAGACCAGTTGCCAGACATTGAACGTGTAGACATGCGATATGACAGCGGTTTTGCTGTCCAGTGGCGAGGCGGCGGCAGCGGTGTGGTTCAACTGGCAGCCTACGGGCAGTTGGGTAACTGAGTGTGTCAGCGATGATCAAAAACCGCGAAAACAATATCATTGCCGGCTTGGACATTGGCACATCCAAGGTTGTAGCGATTGTTGGTCAGGTCCAGCCTGACTCAGGTCTTGAGATAATCGGTATGGGACAGCATATCTCCAAAGGTCTCCGGAAGGGTGTTGTGACGAATATCGAGTCGACGGTTAGTTCCATACAAAGCGCGGTGGAAGAGGCGGAACTCACGGCAGACTGTCGAATTAATTCAGTATTTGCCGGCATAGCAGGTGCCCACATTAGCAGCCTGAATTCTCAGGGAGTTGTCGCAATTCGTGATGAGGAGGTTGATGCTGCCGATATCGGACGTGTTATCGATGCCGCCCGTGCTCAGGCTATTCCAAATGATCAACGGGTATTACACATATTGCCACAAGATTTCATCATTGACGGGCAGGAAGGCGTACGCGAGCCAATAGGGATGAGCGGGGTGCGCCTGGAAGCCAAGGTTCATATTATTACGGGTGCCTTGAGTGCGACACAAAACATCGACAAGTGTATTCGACGCTGCGGGTTGGAGGTTGATGACCTGATATTGGAGCAGCTGGCATCGAGCTACGCGGTACTCGATGACGATGAGAAAGAGCTGGGTGTTTGTCTGGTGGATATTGGTGGTGGTACGTCTGATATAGCGGTATTCACAGAGGGCGCAGTCAGACATACTGCCGTGCTGCCGATAGCGGGTGATCAGATTACAAACGATGTAGCTGTAGCCCTTCGGACTCCAACCCAGGCCGCCGAAGAGATCAAGAAAAAGTTTGCTTATGCAATAGCACGGCTGGCACCGGAAGGAGAGTTGATCGATACACCCAGTGTCGGAGACCGCGCACCGCGTAAGCTTGCTCTATCCCAGTTGGTAGACGTCGTAGAACCACGTGCTGAAGAGCTTTTTCTGCTGGTGCAAGACGAGTTGCGTCGAAGTGCATACGAAGACCAATTGAGGGCAGGGATTGTATTGACTGGGGGCAGTTCAAAAATGGAAGGTATGGTTGAGTTAGCGGAAGAAGTTTTCCAGGCACCCGTTCGGCTTGGCGTCCCCCACTACACAGGTACGCTGAGTGAAGTGATGAGAAGTCCAATCTATGCCACTGGTATCGGGTTGCTGCTGTTTGGTCATCAATACCAGAGCAGACCTGAGGCGAGTAGAAAGGTATTTGGATGGGCAGATCAACCGATACGGCGTATGAGAAGTTGGTTCACCAAGTATTTCACGGAAGAGTAAACCATGCGCATAGGTATTTATGATGACTTGGAAATAGGGGTTCGCAAGATTTCGGGCTGTTGCATTTTTTACTTATGTAATAACGTTTAACCCTGGCGAAAGGAGCTTAATCATGTTTGAACTGATGGAAACTGCAGGCCAGCAGGCTGTCATCAAGGTGCTGGGAATTGGGGGTGGTGGCGGTAATGCAGTTGATCACATGTTGTCGGCAAACCTCGAAGGTGTTGAGTTTATTAACGCCAACACTGATGCTCAGGCCCTCAGGCGCTCGGGGGTATCAAAAGTTCTTCAGCTTGGCGAGAACCTGACCAAGGGGCTGGGTGCCGGAACAGATCCGGATGTTGGCAGGCAGGCGGCGACTGAAGATCGGGACAAGATTGCCGAGGTGCTCGACAACACGGACATGGTTTTCCTGACAGCGGGTATGGGTGGTGGCACGGGTACCGGTGCTGCACCTGTAATTGCTCAGTTGGCACGAGAGAAGGGTATTCTGACTGTTGCAATTGTCACCCGGCCGTTCAAATTCGAGGGACGAAAGCGCATACAGGCGGCAGATCAGGGTATCAGTGAACTGAGTGAGTTGGTCGATTCATTGATCATTATTCCCAACGAGAGAATTCTCGAAGTCATGGGGGGGCAGGTGACTTTGCTGGATGCCTTTGGTAAAGCCAACGAAGTTCTATTCAATGCTGTACAAGGCATTTCAGAGTTAATAACGCGTCCGGGATTGATTAACGTTGATTTTGCAGACGTCAAGACAGTGATGCTGGAGATGGGTATGGCGATGATGGGTTCAGCTACTGCAACGGGTCCGGATCGTGCCATCGATGCCGTCCATGGTGCAGTATCAAGCCCGCTGCTCGAGGATGTCGATATCTATGGTGCACGAGGACTATTGGTTAATGTTTCCGCAGGTCCAGACATGACACTGGATGAGTATGCACACATTGGAGAGGTCGTGAGTAACTATGCATCGGAAGATGCCACGGTGGTGATCGGAACCACACTAGACTCGGCCATGGAAGGGGATCTCCGGGTTACTATGGTTGCGACAGGCATTCGCAAGGGTACAGCAAGACCGGACGTTCATCTGGTTAGGGAAGATGCGAGCGATAGTCCACCAGTAGAGGAGCCTGTTTTGGATCTGGATACCCCCACGGTTATTCGGCGCCGTTCCCAGGCACCTGGTCTGGCCGAGGGTAATGCCGCTGTCGATATGGATTATCTGGACATACCCGCATTTTTGAGGCGCCAGGCTGAGTAAAATCCAATGAAATTAACGATCTAGGAGAATATCTACGATAATGCAAAAAAAGTGGTAAAAATGTTGTAAAACCGGTACACAATTAGGGAATACTAATGTACTATTAAGGGCGTGCCTGGAATCTGCCTTTTTGGCACTGAATTCGACCCTATAACAAAACAGGAACAGGTCGCATGGTCAGGCAAAGAACCCTAAAAAATGTCATTCGCGCGACCGGCGTAGGCCTGCATACCGGTGAGAAGGTCTATCTGACACTGCGCCCTGCACCCGCGGGCACCGGTATCGTGTTTCGACGTATCGACCTTGACCCGGTAGTTGAGATCAATGCGTCGCCGGATTTTGTTTCCGATACACGACTGTCTACAACACTTGAATCATGCGGTATCCGCGTGTCGACAGTCGAGCACCTGATGTCTGCCTTTTCGGGTCTTGCCGTCGATAATGCATGGGTCGACCTGACGGCAGCAGAAGTTCCGATCATGGATGGCAGTGCCGCTCCTTTCGTCTTTCTTATTCAGTCAGCAGGACTGCAGGAGCAAAACTCTCCTAAGCAATTCATCCGAATCAAACAAGCGATTGAGGTGCACGACGGTGACAAATGGGCTCGTTTTGAGCCTTTTGAAGGATTTAAGGTGACTTTCAGTATTGATTTTGATCATCCAATTCTGAAGTCATCTAGCCAGAGTGCGAGCATTGATTTTTCGACCGCCTCTTTCATGAAAGAGATCAGCCGTGCCCGTACTTTCGGGTTTCTACAGGATGTTGAGGCACTTCAGGATGCCGGACTAGCAAGAGGCGGTAGCCTCGACAATGCGATTGTGATGGATGCGTATCACATCCTGAACGATGAAGGACTGCGATACGGTGACGAATTTGTGCGACATAAAATCCTCGATGCAATCGGGGACCTGTATCTCCTAGGTTACCCATTGGTGGGATCGTTCACTGCACACAAGTCTGGACACTGTCTCAACAACAGACTGCTTCAGGAGCTTGCGGCACAGCCTGAGGCGTGGGAACTGGTCTCGTTTGAAGATGAGCAGAGTGCACCTATCAGTTTTACCCGACCTGCAGTTTCTCACTAGTTCTCCCGTCAGGCCCTAAATCTGTAGCGACAGGGGTCAAATTAACAGCCTGTAGTTTGTGTCGTATCAGGCATTCGATGCAGGCCCTCGCAGACAGGCAGGTGTGGGCCTGTTCAACCTTAGATGCGCGATGCGTTGACTTACGCTAGCATCAGCGCGGTTGCCAGAGCGCGGACTGTCAGAATCATTTTGTGAGGATCAAAATTGCCTGTTACTGCTCTAATACAACGGGAGTGACAACGAATGGAATTTACCGTTACCGACGAACAGAAAATGCTGATCGAAAGCGCCCGCCGCTTCGTTGAGCAGGAGCTGTACCCACACGAGGATGAAGTTGAAAAAGCCGATCAGGTATCTTTGGAGTTACGCCAAGAGATTGTTCGTAAGGCCATCGAACTAGGGTTCTATGCTGCAAATATGCCGGTAGAGCTCGGCGGTGGCGGACTTGATACCGTGTCGCTGACTTTGTTTGAACGAGAGCTTGGTCGGGCTAATTTTGCACTGCAGTATCTTGTTGGTCGGCCCAGTAATATCCTGCAGGCTTGCACTAACGAGCAGAGAGAGCGGTATCTTCTACCCTGTATAAAGGGCGAAAAAATAGATTGTCTCGCGATGACCGAGCCAGGCGCCGGATCGGACCTTCGTTCAATGACCTGTAGAGCAGACCGGAAAGGGGGTGACTATGTCATCACTGGCACTAAACATTTTATCAGCCATGCTGATATCGCCGATTTCGTTATTTTGTTTGCAGCAACGGGAGAAGAGAGCTCCAGTCGAGGACCTAGGAAGTTGATTAGTACCTTTCTGGTCGACAAGGGAACCAAAGGATTCGATGTGCGTCCGGGTTATCACAGCGTGTCTCACCGGGGTTACCACAACTGTATTCTTGAATTCGATCAATGCCGGATTCCGGCATCGCAGATGCTGGGCCATGAACATCAAGGATTTTCGGTTGCCAATGATTGGCTTGGCGCGACCCGGCTTCAGGTGGCAGCAATGTGCCTGGGCCGTGCCCATCGTGCATTGGAACTCGCTCTAGACTGGGCTGCGCAAAGAAAGCAGTTTGGACAGCCGATCGGTCGTTTCCAGGGTGTCGGATTCAAGATTGCAGAGATGCGAATGCGTCTTGAAGCTGCCGAACTTCTGACCTTGAAGAGTGCGTGGAAAACTGATCAGGGCAGCGCAACCGACTCAGACTATGCGATGGCCAAACTCTATACAACCGAGATGTTGGCTTATGTGGCTGATGAAGCGATCCAGATTCATGGCGGCATGGGGCTGATGGCTGACCTGCCGCTCGAGCGTATATGGCGTGACGCCCGCGTTGAGCGAATCTGGGAAGGTACCAGCGAAATTCAAAGGCATATCATCTCGAGAGATATTCTAAGACCTCGCTGGGATTAGACGACTTGCACGCTGAGCAGAGCGCTTTGGATCTCGAACGCCTATTTAGACCTAAGACTGTCGCCGTATTTGGTGGTCGAGAAGCCGCAGAGGTGGTACGGCAGTGCATACGTCTGGGTTTCCCTGGGGAGATATGGCCGGTACATCCTCGACACAATAAAGTTGCAGGCCGTCGTTGCTATCGGGATATCAGTGAACTACCTGGTGCACCCGACGTCAGTTTTATTGGTGTCAACCGCTGGCAAACCATCGAGATCGTTGCTGAACTTCGGAGGATCGATGGTGGCGGTGCGGTCTGCTACGCCTCAGGATTCAGTGAAAGTGAGGACGGTAAACAGCTTCAGGCAGAACTGGTTCAGGCCGCTGGCAATATGCCGATCCTTGGGCCGAATTGTTATGGCCTGATCAATTACTTAGATGGTGCGTTGCTGTGGCCCGACCAGCACGGCGGTCAGCGGGTGAAGCGAGGCGTGGCGTTGTTTACCCAGAGCAGTAACATCCTGCTAAACCTAACCATGCAGACCCGCGGTTTGCCAATAGCCTATGTTCTGGCGCTGGGAAACCAGGCCCAGACAGATGTCGCGCATGCTATAGAGGCAGTAGTTGCCGATGACCGTGTGACCGCAGTGGGTCTACACGTCGAAGGATTTAGCGATGTGCAGACTCTCGAGCGGGCAAGCAGACTTGCACGGGACAGGCACCTGCCTATGGTGGCCATCAAGGCTGGTTCGAGCGTACGCGGTGCCGGGCTTGCTTTGTCACATACTGCCTCACTGGCAGGTTCCGACCAGGTCGCCGATGCGCTTTTGGACAGACTGGGGATCGCCAGGGTCCGCTCATTGGACAGTCTCATTGAAACCTTGAAACTGCTTCATGTACACGGCCCGCTGTCCGGTAGCCGCATAGGATCTATGAGTTGTTCAGGCGGTGAGGCGATGCTGATGGCAGACGCGGCAGAAGGTCGAGATGTCAGCTTCCCCGAGTTTTCCTCTGATCAGTACCAGCAGGTCAGAGAAACCCTCTCAGAGTTGGTCACCGTATCGAACCCGCTCGACTACCACACATTTAACTGGAATGATGAGGAAAAACTCTACAAGACGTATCGTGCGATGCTCAGTTGCGGGTTTGACTTATCGCTATTGTTGTTGGACTTCCCTCGACAGGACAACTGTCAATGGGATACATGGCATCCGGCCATGAACGCAATCGAAAGAGCAGCACAGGACACAGGGCAGCACACAGCGATATTGGCCAGTTTGCCGGAAAATTTGCCCGAAAGTACAGCTAGCGACTTCATCAATTGTGGTATCGCACCGCTATGCGGGATCGAACAGGCACTGGATGCGGTCGAAGCTGCAGCTAAGATTGGATATCTATGGCGTCAGGCACCACCTTTGATGCTACCGGGTGTGATTACCGAAATAAGACAAGGGTCGTTTATCGTTGATGAGTGGGAAGGAAAGGCTTGGTTGTCGGAGTTGGGCCTGGCTGTACCACGGGGGCGACTGGTGCGAAGTATCGAAGAGTCGGTTGAGGCAGCTGGCGACATTGGATTTCCTGTTTGTGTGAAAGCCTGTGACGTCAGCTTAACGCATAAAAGCGATCAGTTAGCTGTGACATTGAACGTATCGAATGAACAACATCTCAGAGATTCAGCGGAGCGTTTGCTTGCACACTATGACAGGCTGATCGTAGAAGAGATGATCACTGATGCGGTGGTCGAACTGATTATTGGCGTTGAACACGACCCACAGGTTGGTCCTTGCATGATGCTGGGAACCGGCGGTATTCTGGTCGAATTACTCCAGGATGTTCAAATCGTTCTCTTGCCCGCCAGGCGATCAGAATTTGAATCAGCCCTGGCAAAACTCAGAATGATGCCTTTGCTTAAGGGATTTCGTGGCACAAGCCAAGGTGATACGGTTGCATTGCTTGATTGTCTCGAGACCCTGTCCAGCCATATCCTATCGGCAACTAGCTCAGTTTCAGAACTGGATATCAATCCGATGCTGGTGCGACCTTTGGGGAAAGGCGTGGTGGCTGCCGATGTCTTGTTAAGTCAGTTTCACAAGCCGTTGTCGGGCCGGCGAGATTCTGTCTAATTTAAGTCAGACCGGTTGCAATAGGTTCCTGTTTTGCAACCAGCATCAACATAAGGAGATGAATCAAGCATGGATACACCCATTCACGTTGAGAAGCGTTCGTCTGTACTGGAAGTTACCCTCAATCGACCTAAAGCCAACGCCATCGACGTCGCGACCAGTCGGCAGATGGGGGAAGTCTTCGCAGCGTTTCGGGATGATCCCGAGCTGCGGGTTGCCGTAATTACCGGTGCTGGCGAAAAGTTTTTCTGTCCAGGCTGGGACCTTAAAGCAGCCGCAGACGGTGAGGCGGTCGATAGTGATTATGGTGTTGGAGGATTCGGTGGCCTGCAGGAGTTGCCGCACCTGAATAAGCCGGTTGTAGCTGCAATTAACGGTATTTGTTGTGGCGGTGGGCTGGAGCTCGCGTTGTCAGCAGACATTATCCTCGCTGCGGATCACGCGACTTTTGCACTGCCCGAAATCAACTCGGGGACAATCGCTGATGCCGCGGCGCTCAAGCTACCTAAGCGGATTCCCTACCACATCGCCATGGAATTACTATTTACTGGTCGCTGGCTTGACAGCGCCGAAGCACACCGTTGGGGGTTGGTAAATCATATTGTGCCAGCTGCAGAGTTGATGCCGCGGGCCCGGGAACTTGCCGAGACTTTAGCGCAGGGTCCACCACTGGTTTATGCGGCTATTAAGGAAGTCACACGAGCAGCTGAGAATATGCGGTTTCAGGACGCACTGGACGGAATCACAGGTCGAACATTCCCGACCGTTGATCGGCTCTATAGCAGTGAAGATCAGATTGAAGGTGCCCGTGCTTTTGCCGAGAAACGAAAACCAGTCTGGCGTGGCCGATGATTCACTTGATGAGCTCAAGCAGGGTTGTTTCCTGGGCAATATTCAGAATAATGCTCAGTTATCGGTTTTTCGATGCTGACTGAGTCGTTGCAGCACCTTGCGCAGGCCGGGTGTTGTTACGGTGTGCGCACTTTGCTCAAGTGCGTTCGCTGAAGATGATTCAATCGGATCAGGGTCTCTTGATGTTATCGTGGGCACCCGCTCTGCCTCTCGAGGCTTGACTTTGACGGTGATTTCTTCACAACCGACACCATGAGATTTGAGTTTGGCTATGATCATGTTTTTTTGCAGGGTGACAGCGTGTCCCCATACCGATGAATCCGCAAACACGAGGAGTACGCTATCCTCTAGCGCAACCCGCGTGTGTGCAGCGATGTCGGCGCTGACGGTAAGCTGCCAGAATCGGGTTACTTTATCTGTATCGTCACCGGGAACTGCAGCAGCAGATGCGGACACAGACTTCACCAGAGCCCCTACTGGTCTGAAAGTTGAGTCGCTCATGATAAAATTTGTCCAATAGTACCAGTTTCGCCAGGATAGAGATGCCTTCAGGTCGATTGTGGATAAAACGGGTTGCTGGTTGGCCGTTTGAATTCGCCGGGATCATTACTCTGATCTGATACCTAAATACACGGGAGATATCTTACTGATGTTCGGTAATGTTGCTACAAAGATTTTCGGCAGTCGCAACCAGAGAAATCTAAAGCGAATGAGCCGTATGGTTGATCAGATTAATTCTCTGGAAGAGCAGATCGCCGGGCTTGATGATGGGGGTCTGGCAGCCAAGACCGATGAGTTTCGCCGGCGCGCGGGCGAAGGAGAGAGCCCGGAAGATCTGATGTCGGAAGTATTTGCGGTTGTGCGTGAGACGGCACGGCGCACCCTGGACATGCGGCACTTTGATGTGCAGTTGATCGGTGGCATGGTGCTGTACGAGGGCAAGATCGCAGAAATGCGTACGGGTGAGGGCAAGACTCTGGTTGCAACCCTGCCGGCGTATCTGACTGCTGTCTGCGGCGGGACTGTCCATGTCGTCACGGTGAACGACTATCTCGCAACCCGTGATGCCGACTGGATGGGGAAGATCTACCAGTTCTTGGGTCTGACAGTGGGCGTGATCGTATCCGGGCAAGGTCCTGAGTCTAAACGAAGCGCTTACGCGTGCGATATCGTTTACGGCACCAACAACGAGTATGGTTTTGACTATCTGCGCGACAACATGGCATTCGGCGTCGAAGATCGTGTTCAGCGTTCCCGCAATTTTGCTATCGTAGACGAAGTGGACTCTATCCTGATCGATGAAGCTAGAACACCATTGATCATATCGGGTTCTGCCGAAGACAGTACTGATCTGTATGTGAAGATCAATCACATCATCCCAAAATTGGCGCGACAACATGAAGAAGAGGGCCCAGGTGATTTCTCTGTCGACGAGAAGAACAAGCAGGTCTTTCTGACTGAAGACGGTCACGAAAGCGCCGAAGCGATGCTGCTCGAAGCAGGGTTGCTGGACGAGGGATCGAGTCTCTATGATGTTGGAAACATCAGTCTAGTGCATCATCTGTATGCAGCACTGCGTGCCCACTCCTTGTTTCAGCGTGATGTTGATTACATCGTTCGCGATCGTCAGATCGTAATCATCGATGAGTTCACCGGCCGTATGATGGCAGGGAGGCGTTGGGGGGAAGGCCTTCACCAGGCTGTAGAAGCCAAAGAAGGTGTTCCAATCCAACAGGAGAATCAGACCCTCGCAGGGATCACCTTCCAAAACTTGTTTAGGTTGTACGATAAGTTGTCCGGTATGACGGGTACTGCTGATACTGAAGCTGTTGAATTTCAACAGATTTATGGGCTTGAGGTGATGGTCATACCGACCAATATGGCGATGATTCGGGATGATCAGTCGGACCTGGTTTATCGTACTCAGAGTGAAAAGTTTAGTGCTATTCTCAACGGGATAGAGCACTGTCGTGACAAGCAGCAGCCTGTTCTCGTGGGAACGGCTTCCATCGAAACTTCTGAGTATCTTTCCGGAATTCTCCGTCAATCTAGCATCGATCATGAGGTACTGAACGCGAAACACCATGAGCGGGAGGCCCGTATCATCGCGCAGGCAGGTCGACCAGGTGCTGTCACTATTGCAACGAATATGGCCGGTCGTGGAACGGACATCGTTCTAGGCGGTAACCTGGATATGGAACTTGCCGACCTAGATGAGAGTCAGAAAGCCGAACGGGCATCGATTCGCGAACAATGGCAGCAACGCCACAGACAAGTGGTCGACGCGGGCGGACTGCATGTCCTAGGAACAGAACGCAACGAATCTCGCCGTGTGGACAATCAGCTTCGAGGTCGTTGCGGGCGCCAGGGTGATCCTGGATCGAGCCGATACTATCTTTCCATGGAAGATAATCTGATGCGTATTTTTGGCTCCGAGCGGGTATCCGGTTTGATGGAAAAGCTGGGTATGGAAGAGGGTGAGGCGATCGAGCACAGTTGGGTAACCCGTGCAATTGAAAATTCTCAAAAAAAGGTGGAAGGCCGAAACTTTGATACCCGAAAACAGCTGCTGGAATATGACGACGTCGCGAATGAACAGCGAAAGGTGATCTACGAGCAGCGCAATCGGCTAATGGAGATGGATGATATCTCCGATACAGTTGGCATGGCACGTACCGAAGTTGTCAATGAATTGATTGATGTTCACCTACCGCCCGAGAGTTTGGAAGAGCAGTGGGATATCCCGAGCCTTGAGACAGACGTCGAAGCCCGATTTGGGCTGGTAATGCCCATTAGCCAATGGCTGGCGGAAGACGATGCGCTTCACGAGGAGACGCTCCGTCAACGAATTGAATCAGAAGTCATTGGAGCCTATGAACAAAAATCCGCCGGTGTGGGTGAAGAGGCCATCCGGCACCTCGAGAAGGCAGTTATGCTGCGGGTTCTGGATGAACAATGGAAGGATCACCTTGCCCATATGGACCACCTGCGTCAGGGGATAGGACTCCGGGGGTATGCGCAGAAGAATCCAAAGCAGGAGTACAAACGCGAAGCCTTTGAGATGTTTACTGACGTACTAGAGCGGGTTAAGAACGAGACCATCGGAATTTTGTCGAAGATTCAGATACAGACATCGGCTGAAGTTGAGGAACTTGAGGTACAGCGTCGGCGACAGAACGCCGATGGGCGTGAATACCTGCATCCCGATGCTACAACTGAACCTCTACCTGTACCGGAATCTGGAGACCAACCAAATGTTCTGTTGCCAGAATCCACTACGGCGGCTACGCAGCCCTTTGTCCGTGGTGGACCCAAGGTTGGCCGAAACGCATTGTGTCCTTGCGGTTCCGGTAAAAAATACAAGCATTGCCACGGCAAGTTGTGACAAGTACAAGAATTCTGAGAAGGTTGAACAATTGTCTGACGTTTCTAAGTCTCCGCTTGCGCCTCGGCGCTTCCCCCGCATACCAGAAGTGGCGGGTGTTCGGCTAGCGGTCGCGGCTGCTGGGATCAAATACCGGCGTCGTAACGATCTGCTGCTGGCTGCTTTGTCACAGGGGACGACCGCTGCAGGGACCTTTACTCGATCCAGTACAGCATCGGCGCCCGTGATGTGGTGCCGTGACAACATTACTTCAGCTCGGGCCCGTGCGCTGCTGGTGAACAGTGGTAATGCCAATGCATTCACGGGTGACCAGGGTATGCACGATGTCAGGTGGTCTGCCGGGCGCATTGCCAAGGCACTGGCTTGTCGTCCTACTGGTGTGCTGGTCGCCTCAACAGGGGTAATTGGTGAGTCGTTACCGGTGAATCGGATGGGTGCCGTGTTTCCCAGACTTGTAGGGAATTTGGGTAATGGATCCTGGTATCAGGCTGCCAGGGCGATTATGACAACAGATACATTTCCCAAAGGTGCCTATCGCCGGTGCCAGATCGGTGATACAGAAATCACGATTGCGGGTATTGCAAAAGGATCGGGTATGGTGGCCCCCAACATGGCGACGATGCTGGCTTTTGTATTTACGGATGCACGCATTCCAGCTACTGTACTGAGATCTGTACACAGGGCAACGGTTGACCGCTCTTTTAATTGCATTACTGTCGATAGCGATACCTCGACCAGTGACACATCGATACTGGTTGCAACGGGCCAGGCGCGTAACGCAGAACCTGAAAGCATGTCGGAGCGAGCTTTAAAAAACTTCAAGCAGGCGCTGCTGGCCGTTTATGTTGACCTGGCAACGCAGGTTGTGAAAGATGGGGAAGGCGCGAGTAAGTTCATCACCATCGATGTTGAGGGTGCCATCTCAAATACTGCTGCACGTAAAGTTGGTCTCGCCATTGCTGAGTCACCGCTGGTTAAGACAGCAATTGCAGGGGAAGATGCTAACTGGGGCCGCATCGTCATGGCAGTTGGAAAGTCCCCGGCACAGGTTGACCAGCAACTTCTGAGTGTCTCAATGGGTGGCGTGCTGATTGCTCACCGCGGACAGCCTGTTGCCGATTATACCGAGTCAATCGTGCATCAACACCTGAAGGGAAGTGAAATTGAGATCACTGTAAATCTGGGATTGGGGACTGGACGTGCAAGAGTCTGGACCTGTGATTTGACCCATGAGTACATTAGGATAAACGCAGAATACCGGACCTGATGCCCTGGGCATTGTGCTGTACTGGTTCAATTCTGGTTGGCCGTGAACTAACTCTTTGGCTATTTTTGTGCCTTGGAGAGTGCCAGGTAAGTTTGGTGTAGGCGGTCGATGCGGGCATGAAGATCATCGATCCCGCCATCATTAATCAGCAGATCATCTGCTTCACGTCGCCGTTGTTCGTCTGAAAGCTGTGCTGACAATATAGCGGTGATTTCGCTTTGTGTTAAGTCGCTTCGTGCCTGTATCCAGGATCTGCGTCGGCTCTCAGATGCTTCGACCACCAGTATCCGGTCATAACTCGTGTGTTGACTTGTTTCAATAAGAAGCGGAATCGAAAACAAGCAGTAGGAAGACTGGGTATGGCTTGCCGTTTCATTCATTCGTCGCTGAATCTCAGGATGGAGGATCGATTCCAATCGTTTACGGGATTTGGGATCACCAAATACAATGTTTCTCAAAGCGGTCCGGTCAAGGTTTCCATTGCGATCAAGCACTGAGTCACCGAAAACGTCCGAGATTTTCTGAACAGCCGGTTCACCAGTCTGTGTGACCTCATGTGAAGCTTCGTCAGCATCAATCACCGGTACGCCCAGTTTTCGAAAGTAATCACTTACTGTTGTTTTACCCGAACCGATGCCACCTGTTAATGCAATTCTCAGCATTGGGAATTTATCCAAGACCAGTAAACTAAAACAATCCGTTGACCAGTTGCCGGTCAAAGAGCATCGCTATAAAGCCAGCTCCTGCAAGGTAAGATCCAAAGGGCTGCGGCTGGCGGCTGTTCAGCCTACTGGCTGTGATCATGCAGATTCCGATAATTGAGTCAATCTTAGGCATAATCACGTTACTAATCTACTGTTTGCGCTGCAGCGACTTGGTCGGATGGATTGCTGTCGTATTACAAACTTGAAAATTAAATTGATGAAAAAGTTGCAGACTGGTTTCACCTTGATCGAACTGATGGTCATCGTCGTAATCGTCTTCATGCTTGTGTCAATCGCAATTCCGCAGTATCAGCACTATACCGCACGAAATCAGATCAGTGAGGCCCTGAAACTATCTTCTGCAGCCAAGGTAGCTGTTGTGGAGTACATCGACACTAACGGTTTTTTCCCATCAACAAATGAGGAAGCTGGGCTAACTACTACAAACACGATTAAGGATAAGTACGTTAGCCAGGTCAAGATCAGCACAAATGGTGTCATCACAGTTACATTTAGTGCTGCTGCACAATCGTTAATCACCACTGGTGTAATGGCTTTGACTCCGACGACCAACGCGGACTCGATTTCGTGGGTTTGTTCGAGCGACAACGTGTTGGTTGACATTACGGATTATCTGCCATCGATTTGTAAGTAAGATGTCGGTGCCATAGTGACTTTGACGTCTTGTAATAGGCGCAAAGAAATGATCGGGTTTTGACCTCGGTCTTTATCGTTCGGGGTTTTGTGCCAGTCCCTATAAATTGAGGACATGAGCTATTAGCTGTGCTGTGACATACGTCACAAGTTGAGTTGGGGTGAACTGGTCAGAATAGGGAAGTGTTTATGTCAGCAATCGAGTTATCTACCGTGCGTCGCCACTTCGATCGTGCAGCTAGCGGATTTCATACCGCCTCTGTACTGCACAAGCGGGTCGGAACGGAACTAGTCGAACGCCTGGATCTGGTAGACCTATCTCCCCGCCATATTCTCGATTTAGGCTGTGGGACTGGTTGGTGCACAGCGTTTCTGAGTCACCGGTTCGGTCAGTCAGCTGTCGTCGGTCTTGATTTTTCTGAAGCGATGCTCAGGGCAGGCGAGAAAACAACTGTCGGCGGATTAATCAATGGCGATGCTCACCGTTTACCACTGGCGGATCAGTGCATTGATCTGATCTTTTCGAACCTGTTGCTGCCCTGGTGCGATACGCAGATCGTTTTTTCTGAAGCGTGTCGTGTGCTGCGTCCTGGTGGGCTGTTTACTTTTTCAAGTTGCGGGCCAGATTCACTGAGAGAACTTGCAGCCGCATGGGCGATGGTCGATGAAGGTCCGCATGTGCATGCGTTTTCAGACATGCACGATCTCGGTGATTCTCTTGTGCAATCAGGGTTCAGTGAGCCAGTTATGGATGTGGAAATGCTGACCTTCACCTACCGGACGTTGGAGGCGCTTGTCACGGATCTTCGTGCCACGGGTGCTCGAAATGCATTGTCATCCCGCCAGCGAGGTTTACGTGGCAGATATCAGGGGCAGAGATTGAAGAAGGCTTACGAGTCGTTACGTGGTGAAGATGGAGCCTTGCCGTTGTCTTGGGAAGTGATCTACGGTGTTGCGTGGTGCCCGGTTGAGCCGGCGCCTGATCGCCTCTCCCCTGACGGTATTCCGGTACGAGTCAGTCGCTGACTTCAGCAGGTGACGCGGTATCGCGCCTACAACATGGGCAGGAAAAATAACCGGTCGGCGAGCAGCGCAACGAATAGGGCAAACAGGTACTGGATGGAAAAAAAGAACAGTCTACGGGCTGGATTGGATTTGGAAACATTTGCGATGGTACTGTCTGTCGCATGCCATAGGCGGTGGCTGTGGAAGGCGAATCCAAGTGCGGAAATCAGCGCGACTACGGCGTAAACGATGCCCGATATCCCGATCGCAACGGGAATAAGTGTCGCCGGCAGAAGCAGCGCAGTGTAATACGTCATCTGCCTCTTTGTGGCCTGTACCCCAGCGGCCACAGGCAGCATAGGCACGCCGGCTGCTTCGTAATCTCTGCGCCGATAGAGCGCAAGCGCCCAGGAATGGGGCGGTGTCCAGAGAAAGATGATGAGAAACAGTGAAAGCGCCCCGGAGTCGATACCACCCGTAACGGATGCCCAGCCGACAACCGGTGGCAGTGCGCCGGAAACTCCACCGATGACGACGTTCTGGGGTGTAAGACGTTTCAGCCAGACGGTGTAAACAAAAACATAATACAGAATTGTGATCAGCAAAAGTGTGGCAGATACCAGGTTCACGTAGTAGGCCATGGATGAAACCGCTGCCAGGGCCATGATAATACCGAAGGCCAGAGCTGGACCCGGATGCATGCGTCCAGCAGGTAATGGACGGTTCATTGTTCGGCTCATCTGTAGATCAATATCACGGTCGTACCACATATTGATCGCGCCGGCAGCACCGGCACCGAGGGCGATAAATACGATTGCGGCGGTCGCCGTCCACGGGTCAATACTGCCGGGTGCCAGCAACAATCCGACCAGTGCCGTAAACACAACCAGTGACATCACACGCGGTTTCATCAGGACCGCATAGTCGGCCAGGTTAAAGCGGGGCTCCGTGTGTTCGCTGGACTTCAGCTCTGCTGCAAATCGGGTGCTTGGGGGGTTCTTAGTCAGCATCGGTCCAGCGAGTTGATGGTTTGAGGCCTGTGGTTACCATAGGATGAAGGCTGTCAGATGGAGTAATAGTTTGTTCAGCACAGGATTCTAACGTTTTCGGCCGACTATCTGAACCTGGATAGCCAAAACAAACTGATCGGTCTCGTCGCGCATGGTATGAGGGCAGGCCAGGGTTCTAAGGGCTCAGGTGTTATCGGCCGAGCAGTTCAATCAGCGAACTTGCCTGGGAGCTAGACATCCGTTGATCGATGTCGGTCAGGATGTCGCCCAGCAGCCTGGGTCCGCGATAGATAAGTCCGGTATACAGTTGAATCAGGGTCGCACCGGCGGTGAACTTTTCCCAGGCGTCGGTGGCGTTCATGATTCCGCCAACACCAATGATCGGCAGAGTGCCACCCAGTGTACTGGCTAATCTTGCGATTACGCGATTGGACATTTCGTTCAGCGGCTCACCACTTAACCCCCCTTGTTCTATTGATTGAGGTACTTGGACAGATACCCCGGACCGGCTGATTGTTGTATTCGTGGCGATGACGGCGTCTAACTCGTAGCGAGCGAGTGATTCGGCGATCCGGTCGATATCTATCTGATCCATGTCTGGGGAGATTTTCACGGCCAAAGGCGTGTAGTATCCGTGGTTGTCTGACAGTCTGGATTGCTCATCCTTGAGTTTGCCCAGAAGATTCTCGAGTGCGACTTCACCCTGTAAGTCACGCAGACCAGGTGTATTGGGTGATGAAATGTTTATTGCGATGTAGTCGGTGACGCCATAAACCGCGCGCAGGGCGGTCAAATAGTCGTCTTCAGCATGTTCCAGCGGTGTGGCGGTATTTTTACCGATATTAATGCCAAGCCGAATAGTGTGACGACTGCGGGCCAGGTTTGATAGGAACTGGTTAAGCCCGACACTGTTGAAGCCATTGCGGTTGATCACTCCATTGATCGTACTCAGGCGAAACAATCGAGGTCTGGGATTACCCGGTTGAGCGAGCGGCGTCACAGTGCCCAACTCTACAAAACCGAAACCCAGGGCGCTCAGTCCATCAACAGCGCTGGCATGTTTATCTAGCCCAGCGGCGACACCTACCGGGTTAGGAAACGGGATACCCATCACCGTGATCGGGTGCTGGGGTAATCGCCCACGGACCGAATCAGCCAGGAACTGGTCAAGTGGATGTATTCGTCCAGCCAAACTCAGGGCGCGTAGTGTGAATTGGTGACTGGTCTCCGGCGGCAAACGGAACAGCAGGGGGCGCAGTAAGCGATAGCTGTCCACGGCTCAGAACACCTCGCTGGAATCAAGGTAACGCCATCTGCCGCGGGATAAATCTCCAATACCTATCCGACCTATGCGGACACGAACCAAAGAATGAATCCGAAGTCCGGCGAGATCGCACATTCGCCGAATCTGTCTTTTGCGTCCTTCCTGGAGTACCAAACGTAGGGTCCGATCGTCTGTCTGGGTGATCTGGGCCGGCTTCAGAAGATGCCCGTCCAGTGTCAGTTCTCCCTCCATGTGGACGAGCGCGGCAGTAGGCACCGGCTCGATTAATCGGACCACATATTCTTTCTCGACTTGTGAATTTGGACTGATGAGTTGCCGTGCAACTTGGCCATCCTGAGTTAGGACGAGCAGACCGCTGGAGTCAATATCAAGTCGTCCAGCAACATGCAGGGTTTTTGCGGGAGGCAGTTCTCGGGGAGTCTGACCCGAAAGGCGCTGAAAATTTTTGCGTGTAATCAGCGAAGCGGCTTCCTGGTAGCCTTTTTCAGGCTGGTTCGAAACCACGCCTGGCGGCTTGTTGAGCAGTACGGTCACAAGACGCAGACGCTCTCTCTGAATTTCTGGCGCTAAAGCAATGCAGACGGTTGGATCGAATCGAGAGCCCAGGCGGTCGACAACTTGGTCATTAACAAGAACCATGCCCTGTTCGATCAGGCGGTCGGCCTCCCGGCGTGAACACAGCCCTCGTTCGGCCATCAATTTCGACAATCGGATGCCGCTCATGTTCAGTGCGGTGAATCAGCTGCAGTCATCAATTGCCGGTAACGTTATTTAAGAACTGTTCTGCAGTCTGTTGTGCATTACCGGTATAACGGGCAGGTGTTAGTTGATTTAGCTCATCTCTGACGGCCAGAGGTAGCGATAGGCCGTCAATGAATTCTCTGAGTGACTCAGCGGTGATCTCTTTTCGGCCTCGGGTCAGCGTTTTGAGTTGCTCATAGGGTTGGGCGATGCCGTGTCGGCGCATGACTGTCTGTACAGCTTCGGAGAGTACCTCCCAGGCTTTGTCCAGATCATCCAGCAGTCGATCAGGATTCACCTGGAGTTTCTTGAGGCCGAGTTTTGAGGAATCGAGCGCGAGCACCGAGTAACCCAGTGCACTGCCGAGATTACGGAGCACGGTTGAATCACTTAAGTCTCTCTGCCAGCGGCTGATGGGTAGCTTTTCTGCGAGATGCCCCAGCATTGAATTTGCAAGACCAATGTTGCCTTCGGAGTTCTCGAAATCTATTGGGTTAACTTTATGTGGCATGGTGCTGGAGCCGACTTCACCATCCTTCAGGCGCTGACTGAAATAGCCGAGCGAGATGTAGCCCCATAGATCACGATCGAGGTCCAGCACGATCAGGTTTAGGCGCATCAGTGCATGGCAGAGTTCAGCAATACAGTCATGTGGTTCAATCTGTGTGGTCAAAGGCTGATTCTGGATACCGAACGATTCCACCACAGTGCGCGATAATGCTGGCCAGTCGACATCCGGGTATGCTGCAAGGTGTGCATTGTAGTTACCGACAGCACCATTCATTTTTCCATACAGCGGCACGTCTGCTATTTTCTGTTGTGCTGTCAGCAAACGGGCCGTTACGTTTGCCAATTCCTTACCAAGCGTAGTCGGACTCGCCGTCTGGCCGTGGGTTCTGGAAAGCATTGGTTGACTCGTAGTTGATCTAGCCAGTTCACACAGGTCCTGAATCATTTGATCGATCTGCGGCAGCAAGATATTGTTTCTGCCTTTATCCAGCATAACAGCATAAGCCAGGTTATTGATGTCCTCGGATGTACAGGCAAAATGGATGAACTCAGAGATTTGTTGAAGCTCTGGCTTGGAGCTAATTGCTTCCTTGAGGAAATATTCGACGGCTTTTACATCATGATTGGTTCTGGATTCAATCGCCTTGACCTGTTGTGCGTCGGTTAGGGAGAAGTCAGCAACAATATGATCGAGAAATGCGTAGGCATCATCAGTAAAAGGGGGTACTTCTTGGATTTGTGGTGTACGAGCAAGCTGTTCAAGCCAGCGCACTTCAATTTCAACACGGTGTTTGATCAATCCGAATTCACTGAACAGATCTTTGAGGGGAGCCAGACGGCTGGCATAGCGGCCATCGAGGGGCGACAGGGCCTGGAGGGCCATGATCGTCTGTGGTAAAGATTCTGAGACAGTCATTGAGCCGATCGGGTCAGCATCAGGCGCGGGAATACTAACACAACAGCGGGCTTTATCAGTTGGACAAACCGCCTCAGCCGACTGATTGATGACGCATTCACTGTCTTCGCAGGGTTCCGCTACTCAGCAGTATCGCGATCCAGCGGCTCTTGGGATCGCTCTCCAGTGCGATTTTTACCAGCATGGTCAAAGGTGCTGATAAGAACATGCCGACTGGACCGAAGACCCACCCCCAGAAGAGCAGTGATACGAACACAACCAGCATCGAGAGGCCCAGGCCTTGCCCCATGAAGCGCGGTTCTATTAGGTTTCCAACCACGAGGTTTATCGCAAGGAAACCGACGGCCACCAGCAGTGCGTCTTGCGCACCTGTATCGAGGAAGGCCAGAAACACGACCGGGACCGCAGCGATGATTGAGCCAACAAAGGGTACGAAATTCATGAAAAAGGCGATCGAGCCCCAGAGTACCGCAAAATCAATACCTAGGAAAAAGAGCCAGGCCGTGACGACAACCCCTGTAATCAAACTGGTCAGAGACTTGATCACTAGGTATTGTTTCACAGCGCTCAGGAACTCAGACAGTCTTTCTAGAGTGGTGTCGGGGTCGGAGAGGATTGCTCGGATTTTGATAGGTATCGTAGATGCTTCGACCAAAAGAAACACGACGGTGAAAAAAATCAGCAAGCTGTCACCCACGATCCTGCCGAGGCTACCGACCAATCCACCGATAATCTTGGCAGCTGCCTTGGGATCTACGACCGTGAACTCAGCACCGGTAAATACCGTTAGTTGATGATGGGCGGCCCAGTCACTCAGCAGCGTTATCGTAGTACGTAGTTTGTTTTCATACGTAGGGAGCAGCGCGCTGAACTGATCCACGGATGAACTGATAAGTGAACCGACCGTCAGGATGAAACTTGCGAGCACAAGTAGAATGAGACCCAGCGCCGCCCATTTAGGCACACCTTTGCCACTCAGCCATAGCATGAACGGCGTTGTAATTATGGCGATGAACAGGGCCATCAGCAGCGGCACAATAATGGTACTGGCGGCTTTAAGACCTGCAATCACGATTACAAGTGAAGCCAGAACGAGTAGTACGCGAGTGCCTGTGCTGGACATGATTGGTAATTTGGCTGGGATTGTTTTAGCCACGCTGGCCTGTCGTCCACAACGAATCAGGAATTCTGATCAAGTTGGATCCGACAGACCGTAACACAGGCAGGTTCCTTGTTACCGTTAGTCCAGGTAAGTCATGGACTTTCGACATTGTTTTTCGATGTTGTCGAGTTCCTTAAGCGTAACTTCAATATCGTCCCGCTGTTGTTTAAGGGTCTTTCGTCGCACACTGATTTTCTCGATGAAATACTGTAACTGACCTACTTCACCAGGTTCTGAGTCGTACATGTCGATGATGTCGCCGATCTCACTGAGCGAGAAGCCCAATCGCTTACCGCGCAGGATCAGTTTGAGGCGTACACGGTCCCTGCTGGAGTAGACACGTTGCCGCCCTTGACGATGGGGCTCGAGCAAGCCTTCGTCTTCATAAAATCGGATGGCACGCGTGGTGACATCGAATTCCTGTGAAAGTTCGGATATTGAGAATTGCTCTTGGGAGGGGTCGCCCTGTCGTGCTTTTTCGCTCAATAAAAGCATATTTAGAGTATAGCTTTAATTGACGTTTACGTAAACGGAAATTAAAATAATCAACCTTCCCACACCCGTCCGTCCCAATGCTCATGAGTCAGGCTGCTGCTAATTCGGAACGACCACTGGCGCCGTTGCCTGAACCGAATTACCGCGTTCGATTCATCACCGCAGCAAGTCTGTTTGATGGCCATGACGCGTCGATCAACGTCATGCGGCGTATTCTTCAGTCCTCCGGTGTGGAAGTCATTCACCTTGGGCACAACCGGTCGGTGCAGGAAATTGTTGATGCAGCCGTAGAAGAAGACGCGCAGGGTATCGCTGTCAGTTCCTACCAGGGTGGCCACACCGAGTTTTTTAAGTACATGATTGACATGCTGACACAGCGTGGGCGTGCAGACATTCGTGTATTCGGTGGTGGCGGCGGGGTGATTGTTCCTACTGAGATTCAGGAACTTCAGGATTACGGCGTGTGTCGGATTTATTCACCTCAGGACGGACACGCATTGGGCCTACAGGGCATGATCGATGACATGATCGAAAGGGCCGATTTCTACCCAGCCACACAGACAATTCAGGACGTCGAGCAGCTGGACGGCGTATCGGTTGAAGATCTTGCAAGAATCATTACGGCACTTGAAACCGGGACTGCACCAGCATCGTTTATTGACGGATTGCGGACTGCAGCCAGCGAGAGAAAAATTGCTGTCCCGGTACTTGGAATTACCGGAACTGGTGGGTCTGGTAAGTCGTCACTGACAGATGAGCTTATCCTGAGATTGCGGTTTGAATTCGGTGATTCACTCAGAATTGCAATATTGGCGATAGATCCATCTCGCCGAAAAACTGGCGGGGCCCTTCTGGGTGATCGGATCCGGATGAATGCCATCGAAGGTGCTTCGGTTTTCATGCGCTCTCTGGCAACGCGTACTTCGGGGCTGGAACTCCCACCGCAACTGCCTGAGATCATTGAAACAACCAAGCGCGCAGGCTTCGGGCTAGTAATAGTTGAAACACCCGGGATCGGCCAAGGTGATTCCGGAATCGTACCGCTGGTTGACTGCTCGCTCTACGTGATGACACCAGAATTTGGTGCTGCAACTCAGCTTGAGAAGATCGACATGTTGGACTATGCCGATTTTGTTGCGATTAACAAGTTCGATCGTAAGGGTGCCGAAGACGCTTTGCGGGATGTACGTAAACAGACACAGCGTAACCGGCAAGCGTTTGACCAATCTCTCGATGAAATGCCCGTCTATGGCACGATGGCATCCAACTTTAATGATCAGGGCGTGACATCGCTTTATAACGAGTTGTATGTGGTGCTCGAACCCTTAGGCTTGCCTACGCGGCGCCCGGATCGGGAACCTGTGGAATCCACTGGATCTTATCAACGCGGTATTGTGCCTACATCCCGTCAGCGCTACCTTTCTGAAATTGCAGAAGCGGTCCGTTCTTACCGGGATATGGCAGTGCAGCAGGCTCAGGTTGCTCGAGAATATCAGCAGTTGCAGGCCAGTATTCGAATGTTGGGGGAAGAGAGCAAGAATGCTGATGAATTGCAGCAACTCGCCGCTGAGCGGAAAAAGACACTGAGTAAAGATTCTCAGCTACAGTTACAGGCATTCCCAAAGCTGATCGAGGATTACTCCGGTTCATCTCTGGTTTATTCAGTTCAAGGCCGGGACATCAGTCAGCCACTGACTCACACCTCTTTGTCTGGTACGAAAATCCCCCGCGTCAGTCTGCCGCGCTATCAGGATCACGGAGATATTCTCCGTTGGTTAATGTTGGAAAACGTACCCGGCCGATTCCCGTTTACCGCAGGTGTATTTCCGTTCAAGCGGGAAAACGAAGATCCTACCCGTATGTTTTCTGGTGAAGGGGATGCATTCAGAACGAATCGTCGATTTCATTACCTGTCCAGAGATACGATAGCTAAGCGACTTTCTACGGCGTTTGATTCAGTGACTTTATATGGTGCTGATCCTGCGAAAAGGCCGGACATCTATGGAAAGGTCGGTACTTCCGGAGTGTCCATTGCGACGCTTGATGACATGCGGGCTTTGTATGATGGATTCGACCTGTGTAACCCGGAGACTTCCGTCTCTATGACTATCAACGGACCTGCACCAACGGTGCTCGCTTTTTTCCTGAACACGGCAATCGATCAGCAGGTCGAACGATTTCGCTCGGACAATAGCCGCGAGCCAGACGAATTGGAGTACCGGCACATTTTCACCTGGTCCCTTGAGAATGTTCGCGGCACTGTGCAGGCAGACATTCTTAAGGAAGATCAAGGTCAGAATACTTGTCTTTTTTCAACCGATTTCAGTTTAAGAATGATGGGAGACATACAGCAGTATTTTGTCGACAACTCTATTGGTAATTTTTATTCGGTATCGATATCGGGTTATCACATCGCGGAAGCTGGGGCGAACCCGATTACTCAGCTCGCGCTGACACTGGCCAACGGATTTACCTATGTAGAGGCCTATCTTGCTCGTGGAATGAGTGTTGATCAGTTCGTACCGAATTTCTCTTTTTTCTTCTCAAATGGCATGGATCCGGAATACACGGTTATGGGGCGTGTCGCGAGGCGGATCTGGGCGATTGGGATGCGCGATCGCTATGGGGCGAACGAGCGTAGTCAAAGACTTAAATACCATATCCAGACGTCAGGACGCTCTCTTCATGCACAGGAGATGAGTTTCAACGACATCCGTACAACATTGCAGGCGCTGATTGCGGTCTACGATAACTGCAACAGTCTGCACACCAATGCCAATGATGAGGCAGTGACTACTCCCAGCGAAGACTCAGTTCGGCGGGCACTAGCAATACAGATGGTCATCAACAGAGAGTGGGGCCTGGCAAAAAACGAAAACCCGAGTCAGGGCAGTTTTGTGATCGAGGAACTGACGGATCTGGTGGAGGAGGCTGTGCTTGCTGAATTCGACCGAATTACAGATCGAGGTGGTGTACTCGGTGCCATGGAGACCGGTTATCAGCGAGGTAAGATACAAGAAGAGTCACTCTACTATGAGCACCGCAAACACGATGGTAGTTATCCAATTGTTGGTGTGAATATGTTTTTGGGACAAGAAACCGACAATAGTGAGACAGCAGAACTGGCGCGGGGTACAGAGTCAGAAAAGCAAAGTCAGCTTACGCGGCTTGCTGAATTCCATAGTCGAAATGCAGGATCTTCGGCTAAGGCACTTGATGCCATACAACGTGCAGTGCTGGAAGATCAAAACGTTTTTGCTGAACTAATGTACGCTGCCCGTGTCTGTTCGCTTGGTCAGATTACTGATGCCTTGTTTGAAGTTGGTGGTAAGTACCGTCGTAACATGTAGAATTCACGGTCGCAGTTTTGGTCCAGTTTTCTTTTGCTCTGCTCCGGCCGTTGTGCTGGATTTAAGAATAAATTTAACTTCTGCTCATACAATTAAGGGGCTGTTGCGTGAATCAATCGATAAATCAGATGCGTTCAAATGTGCTAATTCTTGCCTGCTGTCAGGCTCTGACCATGTCTGGGAGTTCGTTAATTATTCTGACAGCATCACTCGTGGGTGCTATTTTGGCACCCCATCCGCAGTGGGCAACATTGCCGGTGGCCTGTATGTTTACGGGCACTCTGATTGCAACTTTCCCTGCTTCGATGTTAATGAAACGGATTGGCCGACGGGCTGGTTTTTATGTCGGCCTGATGATTGGGTTGATCGGGGCGATCATTGTCACTACTGGGATCACAGCCGGGGTAATTGATGGGGGGTTCTTCTATTTTTGTATGGGTTCGTTGCTGATTGGAGTCGTCAATGCGTTCGGTCAATACTACCGGTTTGCGGCTTCGGATGTTGCGACATCTGAATATCGTAGTCGGGCAATATCCTGGGTTTTGGCTGGGGGTATCGTAGCCGCATTTATCGGTCCTGGAATCGCGATCTGGACTTGGGACATGGTTGCAACTGTGCCTTACGCCGGGAGCTATTCTATGCTGGTCGGGCTCTATGCGATTTCAATGTTATTTCTATTCTTCGCCCGGCTCCCTATGCCTACGATTGAGGAACGTTCGGGAGCTACCCGCCCACTGTCACAAATTATCAGACAACCGGAGTTTTTTGTTGCAGTCATCGGAGCAACTGTTGCTTATGGTTCGATGAATCTGATCATGGTTTCAACGCCGGTAGAAATGAAAGGCTGTGGTTATCTTTTGCCTGATTCGGCTTCGGTAATTATGTGGCATATACTGGCCATGTTTGCGCCGTCCTTTGTTACAGGGCACCTGATCCGACACTTTGGAGTCACCCGTATTATGGTGACGGGAACTTTACTGTTAGCGGTGTGTGTCACGATCAATCTCAATGGGTCAAGTTTGATTCACTTCACGTCAGCCCTGATTGCTTTGGGGCTTGGATGGAACTTTCTGTTTGTCGGTGGTACGACATTGCTTGCTGATGCCTATCGGCCAGCCGAAAAAGCAAAGACACAAGGCTTTAATGACTTGATCATATTTAGTACCGTCGCAATGACCGCAGTAGCTTCCGGACTGTTGCACCACCACTTTGGTTGGGAGACCATTAACCTTGCAGTGATACCGGCGATTGTGCTGGCTTTTGCTGCGACGCTATGGCTCGACCGCAGGCGTCGTCGACTCATGCAACACCGTACCGTGTGAGATCGCCTTTACCTTTCTATTTATCGGGATTGGTTTGGGGGTATTACGTTAGCACTCTGGCTACAGGATCTAGATCGAATTCTCTGCGATCAAGGCCGAATTGTTTGCTCGGAAAAAAGACTGGCAGCTTCCAATAGGGTGTCGCAATTGATCACTGCATGGTAAGTCGGCGGTACGTCGGCTTTTCTTGTGGCTTTTTTAATGATGGCTGCGAGATTGGGTTTCTTGTCGGCAGGTGTACCACCTTTGCCAATACCCCCACCGAACTCAACAAAAGTATTAAGGCCACTGCCCAGGGCGTTGATAAGGTTTTCGTGCCAGCGTACAGGGTGAGTTAACTGCCAGAACAGGCATGATTTGATGATGTGTGGATCGTCACTATGAAACCTGCCTGTGTAGTTTGAGAGTACCCGAATCTGAGGTGATTTCAGTGGGGCTTTGTCGAGGATTAGTCGGAATCTACGCGCGGCTTCAACCATATAGTATGTGTGAAATGCCCCTTCCGTCTTGAGTCGAGAACTGCGTTTTTTAGGGAATGATTCAGTCAGTTCGTCGACTAGTTTATCCAAATCTTCGGCAAGGCCACCCACAACGGTTTGGTCAGGTAGATTACAGGCAGCGATGCTGCATAAGTGTTTTTCTGCCAGCAATGCAGCCTCTTCGAGTCCAAGCGAAAGTGCCTCCATTTCTCCAGCGCCATGCTTGCCCATCAGCGTCCCGCGGTGGTGGACAAGGTCCAAAGCGGTTTTGAAATCCAGCGCACCGGCAGCAACCAGTGCGGTGTATTCACCCAAACTGTGTCCGGCGGACGCTTCGGCCGAAATCGGTCTGGCCAGTAGTTCCTGGAATACTCGCAGGCAGGCAACAGAGTGTGTCAGGAGTGCCGGTTGGGTATAGCGGGTGAGGTGGATGTGTTCTTGTGGGTCCTCGAAGGACAATGCAGCCATGTCGTAGCCAAGGATCTCTGATGCTTCATGATAGGTCTGACGTACACAGTCATATTCTTGATATAGGTCCTGGCCCATTCCAAGGTACTGGGAACCCTGGCCGGGAAATAGAAACAGAATTTGTTGATTTGGATGATTCATGATGAGAGCCTGAGTTGATAACGGGACATACAGGCACTGATGTCTCGTTGAACTTCAGGGGTGTCATTTTAATGGCTAACGTGGCCGTCTGCTGGGCGCCTGATCAGAAGGCACGGCATGACAGTGTTGGGCGGTGGGTACACAAAAAAAACCCATCACGGAGGACGCGACGGGCCAATAAAATAGATCAACCTCAAGGGTATTTGAATCGTTTAATTCTCTTAAAAATAATACCTTTAGAAAGAAAATTTGTCAATCAACACGAGCTATGGAATCTATCACACATCTCGTGACTTGGATGGCGGTCTGACGGACAAATGTCGCGGGTTACGGCACCCAGACCGGTAGAGCCCGCGTCGCTGGCTGGTTACCCCCTATTGTCTGCTATTCGAGTGGCCCTGTTTACGTGAGCTCGAGTAATACATTATCCTGAACTGATGTCGATCTATATTGCGAGGCATGGTCAGACCGATTGGAATCTCCTGGAGATGTGGCAATCGACAACGGACGTGCCGCTGAACAAAACTGGATATCGACAGGCTGAAAAACTCAGGGACAAGCTTGCAGAGCAGGGTGTTCGCTTTAGTGCCGCAATGACATCACCACTGGGTCGTGCTGTCGAGACAGCGAAAATACTGCTTCAAGGGAGTCATGTGATCGCGCAGAACAATTTGGCTCTGGCTGAACTCGATATGGGGGATTACGAAGGATGTAAAGAAAAAGATGTTCGGGATCTACTAGGAAATGAAAAATATGATCAATGGCGATCAACGATGATGCGCGTGCCTGCACCCGGTGGGGAAAGTATCACTGATGTCGCTTGCCGCTTGCAGCCTGTTATCACTTGGCTGGGCCAGCAGATCGGTAACGTACTGATCGTGGGTCATCAGTACGTCAATATGGCGCTCAAAGCACAACTCTGTAATCGATTTGACAGTAGTGATCTTCTGGAATTCAAACAGGCCAACGATGAAATAGATATCTGGGATCATCAGTCCCGTCGGTCGATCGGCCTACTCAAATTAGACAATTTTGATGGCGGCCACTTACGAGTTTGATCCCCAGGCCGCTGTCGCACACTTGCGCCATGTTGACCGGGGCATGGATCGCCTGATTCAGCAGGTTGGGACGTTAGAGTTGCCTGTTAAGAGAAGTCGTTCCGTATTCGAGTATCTGGTCCGGAGTATCGTCTATCAGCAGTTGAGTGGTAAGGCGGCGGCGACAATTCACACGCGTTTATTAGCGTTATTTCCAAATCGTCGCATCGATCCGGAGTGGTTGTTAAAAATGTCGGATAGTAGTTTTCGGAGTGCGGGGTTGTCGCGTGCCAAATGTCTGGCATTAAGAGATCTGGCCACTAGAGCACACTTGCGGGAGCTACCCACAACTCGTCAACTGCGACGACTAACCGACCAGGACATCATTGATCGTCTGACGCAGATCCGGGGAATTGGACCGTGGACGGTACAGATGCTGTTGATTTTTTATCTGGGACGACCTGATGTGTTGCCCGTTGGGGATCTGGGTGTGCGCAAGGGTTACCAGCAGCTCAGAGGATTTAAGATTCTTCCGGATCCGGACAAGCTGGAAAGAGCAGGTCGACGATGGCGCCCCTATCGGTCGGTTGCAACTTGGTATCTCTGGCGCGCACTGGATATTGTGCTACCGACAGGGTGACTAGGACTCAGCCGTTTGCCGTACCCTTATGTGCCATCAACGTTTGATACCGAGCCAGAAGGAGTTCCTCACTTTCAGTATGTTCCGGATCGACAATAATACACTCAACGGGACAGACCTCGACGCACTGTGGAACCTCGAAGTGTCCAACACATTCGGTACAGTGATACGGTTCGATTTCGTAAATTTCTTCTCCCTGGTAGATGGCATCATTTGGGCATTCAGGCTCACAAACATCGCAATTGATGCATTCATCTGTGATTATCAGTGCCATAAGAGATATCTCAATACAAAATGCGCACAATACACCGATTGAGCATGGGTCAGGCGGAATCTTTCTCTGCTAATTTGCAGGCCAGTGCATCGTTGACGTCAGGATCGAGAAACTGACTCACGTCGCCGCCCATTGAGGCGATCTCCTTCACCAGGGATGCCGATACAAAAGTGTATTGCTCCGAAGGCGTCAGGAATACGGTTTCGACGTTGCTGTCGAGTCTTCGGTTCATGGCTGCAAGTTGAAATTCGTATTCAAAATCTGAGACTGCGCGCAGTCCTCGCAACACCACCGATGTGTTGTGTTCATTTACACAATTAACCAAAAGCCCTGAGAAGCTAGACACACTCACGTTGTCAATATGTGAGAGGACATTTTGAGTCAGTTCGAGGCGCTCCTCGACGGAAAACAAGGGACCTTTTGCTGTGCTGGCAGCGATCGCGACAACCACATGCTCGAACATCCGACTGGCGCGTTCAGCAAGGTCGATATGTCCGTTGGTTATGGGATCGAAGGTGCCTGGATAAAGTGCTCTGGCGGTCATAGAATCTGGTTTTCTGATGCCGATTAGGGTAAGTTCGTCATTATAAATCTAATCTTCTTGCTAGCGAACAATTAGGAGAATTCATGGAGACAGTCAATTTTACCAGCATGGCGCAGGGTACACGTGCGGAATACGAGTTGCTGGACCGGTACGAGGCAGAATTTACCGACTCTCTGGCGCACAGAATACTCGAATACCTCGAACGACTGGACGACTCGATTTCGGGTTACAAGGTCAGCCGACTCGAGCACTGCCTACAGTCAGCGACTCGTGCACATCGTGCGGGAGAGTCTGAAGAAGTTGTGGTTGCTGCTCTGGTTCATGATATTGGTGACATGATTGCGCCGTTTTCCCACAGTGAATTGGCGGCGGCAGTACTGCGGCCTTTCGTGTCGGAGAAGACTTACTGGATTGTTAAGCATCACGGTCTATTCCAGATGTATTACTTTGCACACCATCTGGGTGGTAATCGGAATGCCCGCGATCACTACCGTGATCATCAGTGGTATGGTGACGCTATACGTTTCTGTGAGTTATATGATCAAAACTGTTTTGATCCTGACTACGACTCCGAACCACTTGCGTTTTTTGCACCCATGATGGAACGGCTGTTTAAGCGAGAGAACATCCGCGATTTTGAGACTAATGTGCGCTACGGTGATCGTGCTGTTGCGTAATTTTCCAGTACTCACTGTCATGAGTTCTAACTGAGCATGTCCAGCTCATTGGTATCGTCAGATTAGACGATCGGATTGATTGCTAAACGTGACTTGAAACAGTCGACAGCTGACTTGGCCGGCATGACCACTGCGCAGTTCCTCCCAATGGTTGGGATAGGCTAGTTTCAGTCGGCGCTCGGTCTCGACATACACCATCGTACCTGGTGCAAGTTGAAGAGCTTGCAAACGTGCGATTGAACGACGAGCCAGGTCGCTGTTGTAGGGTGGGTCGAGAAAGACAATATCGAATGTTTGGTTACTGCTACGTAGCCATTCTAGCGCGTCTTCACAATATACACTGATCTGCTGTGCACCCAGTCGCACACAGTTTTTGTTGATTTCTTCGTAGCATTGCCGATTATTATCGACCAACACAACCTGCGCTGCACCCCTGGAGGCCGCTTCGAACCCTAGCGCACCACTGCCACAGAATAAATCCAAACAACACGCACCTTCTATGACGGGGGCAAGCCAGTTGAAAAGTTTTTCGCGAATAGCATCTGGAGTTGGCCGAAGGTCTGCGCCGCCTTTGAAATACAGCGTATGCCGCTTCCATTGACCGCCGATAATACGCAGGCGTCCACGGTTACGTTCGAACGGGGCACTCTTATTCCTGGGCATGGTGAACTCGAGTCAGCGACGGCGCTCAATGATACGATATAGAGCCGTTGTCGATAGTCAATGTTGTGTATTGTGGAGTGCTGATGCCTGAGCCATATGAAACAAGGGGTCTTTTTACCCGTCTCAAAAAGACACGAGAATCGCTTGCTGCGAATCTTTCGGGGCTGTTCCAATTTGGATCAACCGGGCTCGATGATACAGCTTTTGATGACCTGACAGATCAACTAATCCAGGCAGACTTGGGTGTTGAGGCCAGTACTCAGATCGTGACGGCCCTACGGCGCCAGGTTGTTTCCACCCGACTCGAGTCGAAAGAACAATTAAATTCAGCCCTAAAAATGCAGTTGCTCGAGATCTTGCAACCTATAGTTCGGCCACTTGATATACCCGAATCCTCAGCTAAACCATGGGTGGTGCTTATGGTTGGCGTCAACGGGGTCGGTAAGACAACAACCGCGGCCAAACTCGTGCATTGGTTCACCCAGCGACGTCTCAAAGTTATGCTGGGTGCCTGTGATACTTATCGAGCCGCAGCTATAGAGCAGTTGCAGGTTTGGGGCCAGAGGCTTTCTGTACCAGTTATCGCTCAGCAGCGTGGCGCCGATGCAGCGGCTGTTGCCCACGACGCTTTGAGTTCTGCGCAGGCCCGTTCTTTCGACGTTCTGATCATTGACTCTGCGGGTCGGCAGCACGTTAATTCTGAGCTGATGGGACAGTTACAGAAGATAAATCGGGTAATCCAACGTCTGGATGACAGTGCCCCACACGAAACTCTACTGGTCATAGATGCCGCAACCGGTCAGAACGCATTGGCACAGGTTGGTGCTTTTGTAGCATCGATCGGGGTCACTGGACTGTGTGTGACTAAGCTCGATGGCACTGCCAGGGGCGGGGTCCTGGTGGCGCTGGCACAGAAATTCCAGTTGCCGATTCAATTTATCGGTGTCGGTGAGTCGGTAAAGGATTTGCAGCCGTTCGACCCTGAGGCTTATGTGACCGCACTGATCGGTGAAGACGCATAGATCAAGATATCGCAGAGAGGTAATTCGTTATCTGACTAAGTATATCTATCTTATTGAAAAATAATTGAAATATAGAATTAGATGTGTGAAAATTATGTTAGCACTCGGTATAGAAGAGTGCTAAAATATTGACATCTTATGAACATGGAGTCGACATGACCCAGACACTACCTATTGCATTGGATGTTGGACCTGCCCAGGGATTGTCACGTTACCTTCAGGCGATCAACGAAGCACCGATGCTTTCACAACAAGAAGAGAAAGATCTAGCTCGACGCTACAGCGAGGGAGAAGATCTAGAAGCAGCGCGCCTGCTGGTATTTTCGCATCTTCGCTATGTTGCGTCGATTGCCCGAGGATTTACCGGCTATGGACTGCCGCTTGCCGATCTGATTCAGGAAGGTAACGTTGGACTGATGAAGGCTGTGAAACGCTTTGATCATGATAGAGACGTGCGACTGGTTTCATTTGCTGTGCACTGGATTAAGGCTGAAATTTATGAATATGTAGTTCGTAACTGGCGGACGGTCAAAGTTGCGACAACCAAAGCGCAGCGAAAACTGTTCTTTAACCTGCGGAAAAACCGAAACAGACTGGGTTGGATGAAGCAGGATGAAATTGATGCCATGGCTGAGGATCTCAATGTCGATAGCTCAACAGTGCGAGAAATGGAAAGCCGGATGACCGGTGCCGATGTCGCCTTTGATGTAGATACTAACGAGGACGACGAAAACACATTCTGGGCACCTTCTGAAACTCTGGGCGACTACAGTGCAGATCCTGGAACCTTGACGCTTAAAGCGGATGAGGCACGGGTAAGGCAACAGCAACTTAATACAGCGCTTACTGTCCTTGACGAGCGCAGCCGCGACATCATCCAATCGCGCTGGCTAGCCGAGAGTGGGAAGAAGAGCACACTAGCAAATCTTGCTGAGCAGTACGGTGTATCGGCCGAACGGATCCGTCAGATCGAAAAAAGAGCATTAAAGCAAATGCACGCAGCTGTGAGTGCTTGATCGGCACTGGACCTCTAACTTGGCAAAATGCCCCCCCGCCAGCGGGGGCTTTTTTCTGCCCCAGGGCTGTGTGGGAGGTGCACTGTTATAATTGACACGTTAGCAGTAGGTTAGTCAGTGTTATTCCCCTGGTGATTTACTAAGGACCACTAACCGTGACCACGGACAAGATCAAAAAGATCGTACTTGCCTATTCTGGTGGGCTTGATACTTCAATAATTCTCAAGTGGCTGCAGGATCGGTACGACTGCGAAGTGGTGACATTTACCGCGGACCTTGGACAGCGAGAAGAAATCGAGCCCGCGCGTGAGAAAGCAGCAGGCCTTGGCGTAAAGGAGATATTTATTGAGGATGTCCGAGAAGAGTTTGCCCGCGAGTATATTTTCCCGATGTTCCGTGCCAATGCAGTTTATGAGGGTGAATATCTACTCGGTACCTCTATCGCCAGACCATTGATTGCCAAGTGGTTGGTTGAGATCGCTAAATCCACAGGCGCCGACGCGATCTCGCACGGCGCGACAGGCAAGGGTAACGATCAGGTCCGCTTCGAGTTGAATGCCTATGCCTTGAATCCTGAAATAAAAATTATCGCACCGTGGAGAGAATGGGAACTTAGTTCACGTGACAGTCTGATTGCCTACGCTCACCAGCACGGACTGCCAGTGGATGATCGTTTCTCACATTCTATGGACGCAAATCTTCTGCATATCTCCTACGAGGGTGGTGAACTTGAAGACCCGTGGGTTACTCCTGCCGACACTATCTGGCGCTGGACTGTTTCGCTCCAGAATGCGCCGAATGAGCCTGAGAATATTGAAGTCGAATTCCAAAACGGTGATCCGGTGGCAATCGGTGACGAGAAATTGACACCGGCCGCGATGATGGAAAGACTTAACGCGATTGGTGTACGGCATGGGATAGGTCGTGCAGATTTGGTTGAGAATCGTTATGTTGGGATGAAATCACGGGGTTGTTACGAAACCCCAGGCGGCACTATTTTGCTTAAGGCACATCGCGCGATCGAGTCGATAACACTCGACCGTGAGGTTGCACATCTTAAAGATGAATTAATGCCACGCTACGCCAAACTGGTCTACAACGGCTATTGGTTTTCGCCGGAACGTGAGGTGATGCAGACAATGATTGACCAGTCACAACAGGTCGTCAACGGCCAGGTCAGACTGGAACTTTACAAAGGTAACGTTACCGTGCTGGGCCGGCGCTCCGAAAATTCTCTATACGATGAAACAATCGCAACATTTGAGGATGATGGCGGTGCCTACCAGCAGCGTGATGCAGAAGGATTCATAAAACTGAATGCGTTGCGAATGCGGGTTGCGGCCAGTAAGGGGCGCCGGCGGAGCAGCGACTAAACTCATCCAGGCGAGTAGCCAATCGGTGACCCAGCCGCGTTTTGAATTGGCCTTTCTGGCACCTAGATTCTGGGGCCACTGGCTTGTGATGCTCATAATCGCGGCCTGTATCATTCTTCCTCGACGTCTGGTTTTGAAGGCGGGCGGTGCATTGGGAGATATGTTTTACCGCAGTAACGAAAAGCGACGAAAGATCGCAGAAGTTAATGTCCAAATGTGTTTTCCAGATCTTTCTGTCGATCAACGCCAACGACTGGTCCGCCAGCACTATCGACTCTACGGGCAGGCGCTCATCGATTATGGTGTGTTGTGGTGGGGGTCGACGGCCAGAATAGACAGCCTGTGCACGGTGACTGGAAAGAACATACTCAAAGACCTCGAAAAAGCCGGCCGGCCAGTATTGTTGATTACTCCTCATACGGTCGGGATAGATATGGGAGGTGCCCTTATTGCCCGGTTGATCTGCGGCGTTTCTATGATGAAAAGAGCGCATGATCCCTTGCTGACATGGCGTTTGTGGCGAGGTCGTTGCCGATTCAATGCGATTATTTTGATGCGGGATCAAGGACTTCGCCGACTGGTTAAAGCCATAAGAGGCGGTAGAATTGCTTATTTGATTCCCGACGAAGATCTAGGGGATACCAACTCCTTGTTTAGCCCTTTTTTTGGGATTCCAACGGCAACAGTACCGGTTGTCGGTTGGCTGGCAAAGTTGACCGATGCTGCGGTGGTTCCCGTGTTCACTCGCATGCTCGATGACGGTCGCTATCTGTTCGACATCAAGCCGCCACTGTCGGGATTCCCGCTTGGCGATAAGCAGGCAGACGCAGCAACGGTAAATTCGGTGTTTGAAGCGGAGATCCGATCAGCGCCCGAACAGGCACTTTGGACGTTCAAGTGGTTCAAGACACGTCCTGATAACGACGTGTCACCGTACGATTGACTTCAGCTTTGAAGCATGAAATAAGCTATTTTTGATTGGCACCATGTTGAAAATTTTGGTCATCAAACAGACTTCCCTGGGTGATGTGCTGCATGCGACAGCTGCCCTAAGTGCAATTCGTGAAGCCTATCCGTCCTCCCACCTAACAGTATTGACGTCGACAACCGCTCAAGAACTCTTGATGCATAACCCGAATATCGACGAACTTATAATTTTTGACCGCTATGGCGTTAAACGTGACTGGTGGAGGCGGCCGGGTTGGACCTTTCAACAGTTTATGCAGACTTTCAGGGCCGTACGCCTAAAGGAGTACGATCTGGTGTTGGATCTTCAAGGCAGCTGGAAGACGGTGATTTTCCTTTGGGGGGCACGAGCCAGAAGACGATTGGTTAAAGGTCGCTGGTGGTTTGCGGAGCGCTTTAGCCAGCCCGCGGTGCATGCCATAGCAGAGATGGCAGGGGTTCTTGAACTGGCTAATATTTCGCTGGGGGCGGGTAAGATGGAAGTCGAGGTCGCGCCACAGGTGCAGACTGAGGTCGACCGTATATTGGATGGTCTTCCAGGATCTGGCTCAAAACTTGCGGTGTTCAGCCCCATGACCCGCTGGCCAACTAAGAACTGGCCCATCGCAAATTTTCTGTCGCTGGCCGAACGTCTGTCAGACGATTGGCTCATCCTGTTTACCGGCGGTGTTGAGGATCGTACATTCCTGGAAAAGTCTACAGGTACACTATCACCCAAAAAGGGTAACTGTCTAGCAGGTCAACTGAGCCTGCCGGAATTCATTGAAATTGTTGGTCGGGCTGATCTTGTGTTAACCGGCGACAGCCTCGCGATGCATCTGGCAGTGGCTAAGGCGCGTCCGCTCATCGCTTTGTTCGGACCGACAGATGAGACTCGGGTAGGCCCACTTGATTCGGGACAGGTGATTCGTGCAAATGTCGCTTGCGAGCGTTGTTATCTCAGGCACCGATGTCATCGACGATGTATAGAGAAGATTACGGTCCAGCAGGTCCTTGACGTGATTGAACACGGTATAAAGGAATTGTCTGCCGGGGGGGCAGTTGTATAAACACGTTACTCAGCAGTTAGTGTATTCCCCTAGCAGGTTGAATCAAGCTCGCCAGAAGGTGGGCGTCAGCAGTACCAACAAGGTAAAAATCTCCAGCCGACCCAGCAGCATGCTGACGCACAGAATCCATTTCCCTGAGGTGCTGATTCCGGCGTAGTTTTCAGCGACGGCACCAAGCCCCGGACCGAGATTATTCAAACAGGCTGTAACCGCAGAAAAAGCCGTAACGAGGTCGACTCCGGTGGCGGTCATCGCTAGTGCAAGAATCACATAGCTCAGTGTGTACAGTGCAAAAAACCCCCAAACAGCATCGATAACAGATTCGGGAACTGGTTTTCCTCCAAGTTTTATGGGGATCAAAGCGTTGGGGTGAATCAGTTGGTCGATTTCGCGACGACCCTGTTTGTAGATAAGGATGGCTCGTATAATTTTCATACCGCCAGCAGTTGAGCCAGCACAACCCCCAACCGCGCTCATCAAAATAAGCATTATCGGCAGAAAAGAGGGCCACCAGTGAAATCCGGTGGTGGTATAACCCGTCGTAGTGGCGATTGAGACGACCTGAAAAATTCCGTGCCAGAAGGTTGCTGCAGGGTCGTTGTAGGTCTGGGCCAGAGTCAGGACAATCAGCGCCACCACCGAGATTGAAAATAGTACACCTAGAAATACCCGGACCTCTGGATCTTTGAGATAGGTCAGAAGCTGCCGCGCGCGTAGTACACTAAAGTGAAGTGCAAAATTAATACCGGCCACAATCATAAATACTACGGCAATTCCGGCAATGACGGGACTGTCAAAGAACCCAATACTCTGATCATGAGTAGAGAACCCACCGATCGATACGGTAGAGAAACTGTGCCCAATGGCATCAAAAGCACTCATGCCGGCTAACCAGTAAGCGAGCGCACAGGCAACTGTTAATCCCAGATAGATGTACCAGAGCGCCTTTGCAGTTTCTTTGATTCTGGGGGTAAGTTTTTTATCCTTGACAGGTCCTGGTACCTCGGCTCGGTAGAGTTGCATCCCCCCAATTCCCAGCATCGGCATGACTGCTACGGCCAGCACGATGATACCCATACCACCGAGCCATTGAAGCTGTTGCCGGTAATACAAAAGAGAGATCGGTAGATAATCCAGTCCGGTTAGCACAGTTGCTCCGGTCGTTGTTAGTCCGGACATAGACTCGAAAACTGCATCGGGCAGAGTCATGGTAGGGTCAACGGAAAGTAGAAAGGGAATGGCACCAAAGCCCGCTAATACCAACCAGAACAGGACCACGATCAAGAATCCATCACGCAGTCTGGGTTCGTTTTTCTGTCGACGAACTGGCCACCAGAACAACAGACCGGCTGCAAGTGTAATTAAATAAGAGGTGACAAAAGGCAGCGTGTTACCGTCTTGGTTTACTATACTGATTGCGAGTGGTGGCAGGAGTGTCGTACTGAATAGTGTCAGCAGTATCCCTACGATCTTTAAGACAGCCTGATGTTGCATTCGCGTGATCCTGGGGTTCAGACGAAGGTTACTTTCACCTGGAATAGTCTCTCGACATCGCGAATATACTTTTTGTCGATCACGAATAGGATGACGTGATCCTCAGCCTCGATGACGGTGTCATGATGGGGAATGATGACTTCCTGATTCCGCAACAAAGCACCGACCCTAGTACCTGAGGGAAGTGAGATTTCTTCTATACGACGACCGACGACACTGGAGCTTGTCGCGTCGCCGTGAGCAATGGTTTCTATTGCTTCGGCTGCACCGCGACGAAGCGAATGTACAGCAATCGTGTCACCACGCCGAATGTGAGTCAGCAGCGACCCTACCGTAACAAGACTGGGGGAGATAGCGACATCCAACACACTGCTTTCAATCAGGTCGACGTAGGCGGAACGGTTGATCAGCGCCATAGCACGGTGAGCACCCAGTCGTTTTGCTAGCATAGCCGAAAGAATATTGGCTTCGTCATCATTGGTGAGTGAACAGAAGACGTCCGTGGCATCAATATTTTCCTGTAGCATGAGGTCCTCATCGGCAGCATCTCCACGAAGGACGATGGTTGCATCCAACTGTTCTGCAACTTGGCGTGCCCTTTCCGCTCCGTGTTCTATCAGTTTGACCTGGTAGTTGTTCTGCTCCAGGCTTCTGGCCAGTTGTAGACCGATCTTGCCCGCACCTACCAACATGATGTTCTGGCCTGGCGCTTCCACAGCGCAAAATTCACTCATGACAATAGGTATGTGGGGCGCAGCGGCAACTATGAACACTTCGTCATTGGGTTCGATAATTGTGTCCCCTTCGGGGATAATCGGCCTATCGTGACGGTAGATAGCTGCGACGCGGGCTTCAACATTGGGCAAGTCTTCACGAATTGAGCGGAGTTCGCGGCCCACCAGGGGGCCCCCATGGTAGGCTTTGAGGCCCACGAGCTGTATCTTTCCCCCAGCAAAATCGACGACCTGGAGTGCACCGGGATATTCAATGAGGTGCAGTACATGTTGTGTGATCAACTGTTCCGGGCTGATGATGACGTCCACCGGTATCGATTCGTCTGAAAATATCTCTCTGTGTGTCAGATACTCAACAGAACGAATTCGGGCGATCTTTTTGGGAGTCCGAAACAGCGTATAGGCAACCTGACAGGCAGCCATGTTGACTTCATCCTGGTTAGTGACGGCGAGAATAAGATCCGCATCTGGACCTCCAGCCTGTTCCAGAACGCTTGGATGAGAAGCTGATCCAACGATCGTCCGGATATCGAGGCGATCCTGCAAGCCTTCCACTTGCGATGCAACGTTATCGATCAGGGTGATGTCATTGTCCTCTTTAGCGAGTATCTCGGCAGTTGAGATGCCGACCTGACCTGCACCGAGGATAATGATCTTCATTCGAAGTCTAGATGCATTGCTAAGTAGCTTATTTTAGGCTCGATTCTTGGCTGACTTGGGATTGATACCCAGGCCTTTGAGTTTTCTGTAAAGGTGTGTGCGTTCCATACTGCATCGTTGTGCAAGTGCCGTCATATTGCCGTTTGTTCTGGCGAGGTGATAATTGAAGTAGTCGCGCTCAAACTGTTCTCGTGCTTCCCGCAACGGTTGATCGAAGTCCGATACAACTTGCGCGACTGTGTCGGCGGATACCGGGGTTGCTCCACTGCCCATAGTCTCTCGGGTTTCGTCGGCGTCAATTTCCTCAGTGCTTGAGGTGATTAGCATTCGATGGATGAAGTTACGCAGTTCTCTGATATTGCCAGGCCACGGCCTATTACGAAGGTAATTTACGGCAGCTGTTGAGAAGCGGTGGAATGAGAGATTTTCTGATTCCAAGATCTGGTTAGTGTAATAGCTTATCAGGTCTGGTATGTCCTCCCGATGTTTTCTCAGTGCTGGAACGTCGATTGGAACGGCATTGAGATGATAGAACAGATCATCTCTGAATGTGCCCTGCCGTATCTTTGATTCAATGTCCTGGTTGGATGTGGAGAAGATTCTGACATCGAACTCAACACGTGTTTTCCCCCCGATTCGATAGAACCGGCGTTCTTCCAGTGTGCGCGACAATTTTGCCTGAATCTCGATGTCCAAGTCACCGATTTCGTCCAGTACCAGGGTGCCACCGTGGGCCTGTTCAAAACGCCCGGCCTGTATGGAATCGGCATCTTCATAGCCGAAAAGTTCTATTGCGATGTTTTCCCCAGGTATCGAAGCGAGGTTGACTTCGACAAATGCCTGCTCCTTACGCCGGCTGGCTCGGTGTAGTGCACGGACCACAACACCTTTCCCGCTGCCGGGTTCACCCCGGACCAGTACCCAGCTTTCGCCCGGGGCAATTCGATTAATTTGTTGTTTGAGTTCTTGGATATTCGGGCTGTGACCGACAAGCTCTGCTACCGGTTCTAACTGGCGTCTCAGCAGGGTGTTTTCCGCAGACAGTTGCCGGCTTTCAAGTGCACGTTCGATCGTAACCAGCAGTTTGGCAGTAGACAGTGGTTTTTCGAGAAAATCGTACGCACCAAGTCGCAAGGCATCAACGGCTGTTTCTACTGTTCCATGGCCTGAGATCATGATGACAGGAGGCCGATTACTATTTTGCGCGCACCACTCGGTGAGAAGGGTGATGCCATCAGTATCGGGCATCCAGATATCGAGCAGTACCAGATCAGGACTAAGGCCATTAAATTTTTCACGTGCTTCAGATCCGTCACTAGCAGAGTCGACCCTATAACCTTCGTCTTCGAGGATTTCGCTGACGACGCTCCGAATATCGGGCTCATCATCGACGACTAGGACAGTCTGATTATTCACGTTTGCCTTGTCGATCGTCTATCGAGGTACCCTGAGACTGGCTCACAGGGAGGTGAATTATAACGACAGCACCACCTTTGGCCAGATTTGTTGCCCGCATGGTGCCACCGTTCTCCTCGATTATTCTCCGGCTAATCGGTAACCCTAGTCCACTGCCAGAGGTTTTCGTAGTAACGTAGGGTTCAAAAATGCGGTCTAATAACTCCGCCGGAAAACCCGGCCCGTTATCCTGAAGCTCCAGTACCAAAATATTATCTTTAACGAGGTCTATTCGCGTACTCAGTTTTAGCTCACCACCTTTGTCACCCAGTGCATCGGATGCATTGATAATCAGATTGTTCAGTACCTGTCTAATCCCGGCAGGGTCAGTCATGACCAGCGGCAGACCATCAGCAAGATCAAACAGGAACCTGATCCTGGTTAAGTGAGCGATATGGAGTTCTGTGATGTCCCGAATCAGCATGTTGATATCTAAGCGCTTGGGTCGCGAGATAACCGGTTGTGCATAGTCAGAGAACGCATTCACCATTGACTTCATCGATTCAACCTGTTGGACAATCGTCCTGGTCGCACGATCCAGTATTTCTCGATCGTCTTTCTCTATTTTATCCAAATATCGTCGCCTGATTCGTTCAGCAGAAAGCTGTATAGGGGTCAATGGGTTCTTGATTTCATGAGCAAGACGGCGGGCAACCTCGCCCCAGGCCGCATCGCGCTGTGCCTTAATTAATGCCGTGGCATCATCAAACACAACGACGTAGCCAGATTCTGTTTCCGTGCCAGAAAGTTTTGTACCGCTGCATACCAGAGTTTGTGGACCCAATGGCGAGTTTATACGGATCTCTTTTTGCCACTCAGAAACATCATCACTTATGCCTTGGTCTATCATGTTCAGCAATGGTTCGGCAGAATGTAGAGCTTTGATCATCTCGGCGATGGATGATTCGACAAAATTGCCGAGCAGTGTGTGCAGTATGCGTTCGGCAGCGGCGTTATGCTTACGGAGTCGCCGATCGTTGTCAAAGGACATGACACCGGACGACAGGTGAGCGAGTACGGTTTCAAGATAGGCGCTTTGTTTTTCTGCTTTAAATTGACTATTTCGCACCGCGATCTGGGCGCTGCTGATTTCCTGAGTCATCCGGTTGAATGAGCTGACTAGAACACCGAGTTCATCTCCACTTGTCACTGGCAGCTGTTTGCCATAGTCGCCTTGAGCAACAGCTTGTGTGCCTTCAGCAAGGTCCCGCAGTGGGGCGACAAGCCTTCTTGCGAGATAGATCGCAATCAACAATGCGATGAGTAGTGTCATCAGCGTTACGAGTGAAAGGGTCAGGACAAAACTAAACGTCAACGGGCGTCGCAGATACTGCAGTTTTTCATATTCCGCAGAGGCTGACTCTACACTTTCTGCCAGACGCGAATACCTTAGGGGCAGCGGGTCGAGAACCTGCAAAACTCGATTAATATCTCCAACCTGTCGTCCAGCCATCCGTATGGCTACGCGTAGTTGCAGTCCCCCACCGGCAATTGGTTCTATCTCGGAATAGACCTTACCCTGGCGGAGTTGGCGGATCACTCGCTCGTCGGGTACATCCGGAATTAGTGAAATAGAATCTCTACTGCTGGAGGCAAGTATCTCTCCCGACATCGAATGAAGACTCATTTCCTCAAAGTCATTCGCCTGACGAAGCTCATCTAGGAGCTGAAAGACTTCAAATTTGGACTCAGCACGCTGAATCTTATCCGCATCATCACGCAGTTGGTCAAGGACATCCAACTTGATCGATTCGAGTGAACTGCGGCCCAGGAGTAGTGCATCATCGAGTGCCTGTTCGATCTGCACATCGAACCAGCTGTCGATTCCGCGGCTGAGAAACTGTACAGCGAAGTAATAGACCACAGCGAGTGGAATCAGCGCCAGCACGGCGAAGGTCCCAACAAATCGAAGGGTAAGTCTGGATCCGAGGACCCTTGCCCGAAACTGTCCAATCAGTCGCCAAATCTGAAATGCGCTCATCAGCGCTAGCAGGCTAATTCCGATGACATTCAGCAGAATCAGAGCAGAATAGAAATCCCCAAACAGTTCGTCATTTCCCGCGGCAAGACTTAACAATACCGAAGCAATCAGCAGGAATGCTGACAACAGTAGTGTGAAGCCTGGTCCAAGTAGTCGCGAGATCATCGAGTGACTTGCCATTGCTGCCAGCCGCTATCAAGCTGCCAGGAAGGGAAGACGAGTGCAGCGAGCTTTAATGGGCCCGGGAGCAGGCGCCTGTCAAGCTCGAGTTGTACCTGTATAGAAATCGGATCAGTCTGATCGATTCCGATGGGAAGTTGCTCCTGTAACGTCACTAGCCTAATGCTGGACAACATTTCATAGAGACTGGTAAACGCCTGGAACTTTCGCCCGACCGGCTGTAGCAGCGTATACCGATTCCACAGAGCATGGTACTGAATTCGAAAAGGGTACCGCCACTCGGCCGCGCTGATGCGCCAAGGCCATGCTGACTCTTTTACGAGTAACACATTGAGATTGATCGTTAACGGTATACCGTTAACCAAAGCCTTCGCGGCTTCAGGGCCTAGATCCAGTAACAGAGTCGTTTGGGTTTTCACCATATCGGCAGTGGTGTGGGAGCGTCCTGAAAGAACACTGAGGTCTGCCGAGGCAGATGCCGAGAGCAGTGCGATGATCAGTGCCACACCTAGCCGGTTAGTGAGCCATTGGTGCCACTTCGGTTTTGTCTGAATCACGGGTGAATGATCATTGCGTGAATCCGAGGCGATGAGTGCACAGCTTTGCGGGTTAGTCGCGGATGATCAGCACTTTTGCACAATAGCATAGTACAGTCCATCCCCTTCGGCGCATGGTAAAAACTGACGGCCGAATCGAGTGCTTTCTCCCAGGGAGTGGTCGCTGGGGATCGAGTACGCATCTTTGGTATTCTCCAACAGATGCTCGATAACTGCATCATTTTCGGCAGGTAGGATTGAGCAAGTGATGTACAGTAGACGGCCACCACGACAAAGGAGTGGCCAGAGTTGTTGGATCATGTTCAGCTGTTTGCATGAGAAACGGAGGATATCGGTGTGGCGGCGCAGTACCCGGATATCGGGATGCCGACGTATAACACCGGTGCCGCTGCATGGCGCATCAAGGATGATTCGGTCGTAGGATGTACCGTCCCACCACCGGTCTGGTTCCGTGACATCGCCACCGATAATGTCTACGTGGCCTTTAAGCCTCTGAATGTTCTCGCGGATCAGATTGGTGCGACTAGGAAGATCAATGGCCGTGATCGAGGTCGAATCTGTAGCCAGTTCATACAGCTGTCCAGTCTTACCTCCTGGCGCTGCACAGGCATCCAGGACGCGTAGGCCCTGAAGCGGACCTAGAAAGCAGGGGCTCAGTTGTGCTGCTGCATCCTGTACTGATACGAGCCCGTCAGAAAATCCCGGTACTTGCAAAACAGAACGGGGTTTAGTGAGTGTAATCGCCCACGGACTTAAGTTTGAAGCGTTCGAGTCTAAACCTGCTTTAACCAGACGTCGCATGTAGTCATTTCTGGAGGTGAGCTGAGCGTTTACCCGGAGTGTCAACGGTGGTCTCGAGTTGTAGGTGTCAACTATGTCGTTCCAGTCGTCCGGCCAGGCTTTGCGGAGACAAGACAGTAGCCACATCGGAGTTGCATATTGTGCTTCTTCTTGTTCTGTTGTTATGGATGCAGGATCTCTTAAGTGCGCACGCAGTACGCCATTGACTAGATTTTTTGCGTGTCCCCGACCGAGTAGGTTGGCAGCTTCAACTGCGCCCGAGGTGATGGCGTAGTCAGGCGTATCAAGGTGTTCGTACTGATAAAATGCGCACAACAGAAGATTCTCGAGAATCGTGTCCCGAGAGCGGATCGGCTTGTGCAGTTTCTGCTGCAGCAGGCGCCGGTAACGATAGGCCCAGCGAACACTGCCCCAGGCAATTTCACGAATTTCTGAATGATTTTCAGCGGGTTGGAGTTTAAGCCTTTTGGCGGCGGTTGAATCAAGGCTCTGTCCGTGGTGCAGGACATCGTTCACAATGTTCGCTGCTATTGCGCAAGCTTCAGGACTTGGCATCGATCTTGGGCCCGTGATAGAAGTTTTGACCAGGACGGATCGGGTGGCCGTTCAGATAAGCACCGACAGGCATCGGATTCCTTCCCGGGGACTGTACTTCAATCAGATCGAGTGTACCTTGACCGGTTTGTACTCGAATAAAATCAGGACCAGCTTCGATGATCGTACCTGGCGGCGCTTCCGAGCTTGCTGGACCCTCAATCGCGTGCCTTATGAGCAAAGTACCGCTGTCCAGTTGCGTTCTGCACAGTGGACGTGGATTGAATGCTCTGACCTTGCGTTCCAGTACCGTTGCTGAATTGTGCCAGTCTACATACGTCTCTTCGGCTTGTATTTTCTCGGCATAGCTGGCTTTTTCATGGTCCTGTGCCGTTGCTGTTTCACCAGCAATCGCTGGTAGTAGCCTGATCAGTTCCTGCGCACCCAGATCGGCCAGTCGCTGGTGCAGGGTGCCACTGGTGTCGCTGCTCAGGATCTGAGTTGAAACCTGTGTCAGGATGTCGCCGCTGTCGAGTTGTTCATTGATCCTCATCAGGCTGATACCGGTTTCGTGGTCGCCGGCTTCGATCGCACGTTGAATCGGAGCGGCTCCTCGCCATCGGGGAAGAAGTGAAGCATGTACATTGATACAGCCATGACGGGGTATTTCCAGAACAGCTTGCGGTAGGATCAGGCCATAAGCCACCACGATGAGAAGGTCGGGTTCAAGTGCGGCAAGATAAGGAATCTCTTCGGAAAACAGGGTGGGCTGTCTTACCGTCAAGCCTGCGTCCATAGCGATTTTATGGATAGGACTGGGACGAAGCTTGCGCCCCCGTCCTGCCGGCCGGTCCGGTTGGGTATACACCGCTAGTAAATCTAACGGTGCCAGCAGCAGCGCGTGAAGACACGGTGCTGCGAAGTCAGGCGTGCCTGCAAATATCGCGCGCAGCGACACTGGTCTAGGCGGAGGACATGGATTAGTAAGCTGTTGCTCGATCTTTCGGGCTAGGTTGCTCGTTCTCGCGAACTTCCTTCAACAGACGCTTGCGAATCCGGTCCTGTTTGAGGCGAGACAGATAATCCACGAAAACCTTGCCATTGAGATGGTCTACTTCGTGCTGAATACAGACCGACAGCAGTTCTGAAGCATCGAGTCGAAATGATTTCCCTTCCCGGTTTAAAGCGCTGACTGTTATTTGTTCCGAACGTGATACTGGTGCGACGATCCCAGGGACGGATAGACAGCCTTCTTCGGTTTCTATTTCACCCTCTACAGCTTCGATGATTGGATTGATGAATACCATCAACTCGTCTCGATGTTCTGACAGATCCATCACGATGACTCGTTTTGGAACATTGACCTGGGTTGCTGCGAGTCCGATACCCGGTGCCGAGTACATGGTCTGGGCCATGTCGTCCACTAGAGTAGCTACGCTGCTGTCAATCGCCTCGACTGGTTTTGCGACTGTGCGCAGTCTCGAGTCCGGGTAGACAAGAATGTTGAGTAGTGCCATATCAAAAATTCCAGGATTATGGGTAGCGCTCTTGGAAAGGTGGGTTCAAAGCACCTACACTAAACAGGTAGATCAATGTAATTTCATCGTGAAATGTGAATTTTAGCGGAATTCTCTATAGGACTCTAACCATTTTGATGCGTCCTTTCGAGTATTGAATGTTCAAGTTTTAACTGGACTCAGTTTGACGTGTCGAAGTACTGCGAACTGTCGTCCAATGGATCCTTACAGGCTTATACAAACAAGGAGCCTGTTTAGAAGATAGTATCGATATTCTCGAACAATTGCCTTTTGTCGACCACCAGGGAGATACTCTAAGCCTAGATTCCACGGCAGAGACCAGAGACTATGCTCATGACCGTTGATCGGATTTTTGTTTGGAGCCGTTTGACGGCTGCGTGAGTTTGTTCCATGCTGATATAGAGGTGAAAGACTTAGGAAAGGTTCATAACTGTGGTAGCTGCTAATTGTGAAACCTTCATTCACGCGTGAATGAAGGTTAAACCTGAACTGAAAACAGGAGACAATCCGGATAAACCAGCGTTCTCCAAAGCAAAATTTATGATCGAGAAATATGAGTAAATCATTAGTAATAGTTGAGTCTCCGGCAAAGGCAAAAACTATCAATAGATATCTGGGTAGCAATTTTGTAGTCAAGTCCAGTGTCGGCCATGTGCGGGACTTACCGGTCAGTGGATCGAGGGAAAAAGTCGACCCAAAGGAGAGAGCAAAGCAAGCAGCAGCGACACGCAAGATGACGCCGGCAGTCAAAGCAAAATACAAGAAGAAGAAGGTTTACACCCAACTTGTGGCGAGTATGGGTTTAGATCCTGAGAATGACTGGTCGCCGACATATCAGGTATTGCCGAATAAAGCCAAAGTCGTTGAGGACCTAAGAAGGTCTGCTGGTGATGCAGAGACGATTTATCTCGCGACGGATCTTGATCGAGAGGGTGAAGCAATCGCCTGGCATTTGAGAGAGGTCATCGGAGGGGATGATCGTCGCTATCGGCGTGTCGTATTTAATGAGATTACCAGGAAGGCAATTCAGGAGGCTTTTGAAAAGCCGGGCTTACTAGATCATCATAAAATTGAAGCTCAACAGACCCGTCGATTCTTGGATCGGGTCGTGGGATTTATGCTGTCGCCTTTGCTATGGTCAAAAATAGCTCGCGGTCTTTCGGCTGGAAGGGTGCAGTCGGTTGCTGTGCGCTTACTCGTTGAGCGCGAGCGTGAGATACGAACATTTGTTCCTGAGGAATATTGGGAGGTGTACGCCGACACGAAACTCGGTTCACAACAGCTAAGACTGCAGGTGGTAAAGGAAAATAATGAAAAGTTCAGGCCAGTCACCCAAGAGCAAACGGAAACAGCGCTGGCGTTGTTGCAGAAGAGTTCCTATCACCTCGTTGAGCGTAATGATCGGCCGACAAAGTCCAAACCTAATCCACCCCTGGTGACTTCAACATTGCAGCAGGCGGCTAGCACCCGGCTGGGATTTTCTGTAAAGAAGACTATGATGCTTGCACAGAGACTCTATGAGGGCGGTCACATAACATACATGCGTACAGACTCGACTAATCTAAGTCAAGATGCCGTTATGAATTGTCGTCAAATAATTCAGGACCGTTTTGGTAAGAAGTACCTACCACAGCATCCTATTTATTACGCGAGCAAGAAAGGTTCTCAGGAAGCGCACGAGGCAATTCGCCCGACTTATGTTGACAGGGAGGCAAGTGAAACTCTGATGGAGGGAGATCAGCAACGTCTTTACAACTTGATTCGAAATAGTTTTCTAGCCTGCCAGATGATGCCGGCAGAATATCTCAGTTCAACCATTGTAGTAACTTCAGGTCAATTTGAACTCCGGGCTAGGGGTAGAACTCTGAAGTTTGACGGTCACACCCGAGTATTGCGACCTGTTGGCAAACAGGACGATCAGGAACTGCCCAATCTACAGGTGGGTCAGACGTTGGCGCTGGTGGCTCTTGATCCTCAGCAACATTTCACCAGACCACCAGCAAGATACAGTGAAGCCAGTTTGGTTAAAGAACTTGAAAAACAAGGGATTGGTAGACCTTCCACGTATGCATCAATTATCTCCACCATACAAGATAGAGGTTACGCCAAAGTTGTTAATCGCCGATTTTTTACAGAAAAAATCGGCGAGATCGTAACTGATCGACTGAATGAGAACTTTAGTCATCTGATGGACTATGGATTTACTGCCAATATGGAAGAAAAACTGGATGAGATCGCGAATGGAAGCAGGAGCTGGAAATCAGTGCTAAATGAATTTTATGTCGATTTCAAATTAAAGCTGGAAGCAGCAGAAGGGCAGGGTGAAGGAAAGAAAGCGATTGGCGGAATGCGTGCCAACCTGCCTACTGACACTAATATTGACTGCCCAAAATGTCGCAGAAAGATGCAGATACGTAACGGTGCAACAGGGATATTCCTGGGTTGCTCGGGTTATGGCCTATCTCCGAAAGAACGCTGCAAGCAGACGATTAATCTAGTTGCTGGCGATGAAGTCGAAAACGCTGTGCTTGACGAGGACACTGAGATTATTCAGCTAGTTAGCAAGCGCCGTTGTTCAATTTGTCCCAGTGCGATGGAAAGTTATTTGATTGATGAGAAACGCAAGCTCCATATATGCGGTAATAATCCGGATTGTTTAGGTTATGAAATAGAGAGTGGAGATTTCAAGTTAAAGGGCTACGATGGTCCTGTGCTGGAATGCGATAAATGTGGTTCTGAAATGCAGTTGAAAACTGGTCGATTTGGAAAGTATTTCGGTTGCACTCAGGATGGTTGCAAGAACACTCGAAAATTACTGAAAAGTGGTGAGGCAGCACCTCCCAAAGCTGATCCGATCCCAATGCCCCATATACGATGTAAGAAAGTTGACGATTATTATTTGTTGCGTGATGGTGCATCGGGTATATTTTTGGCCGCCAGTGAATTTCCGAAAAACAGAGAGACTCGCCCCCCATTAGTTGAGGAAATCCTTACCGTTAAGGATCAGCTTGATCCCAAGATTCGTTACCTGGCCAACGCACCGGTAACAGATTCATCAGGAAATAAGGCGCAGATTCGTTATAGCCGGAAGAACAAAGAACAATATGTGATGACAGAGGTCGATAAAAAGCCGACTGGTTGGAAGGCAATCTATCGAAATGGCAAATGGGTTGCAGAGGTCAAAGAAAGTCGGCAGGTCAAAGCTCGAAAAAAAGTTTCGAAAAGTAAAAAGACTGTAAAAAAGAAAACAATCCGGAAGAAATCTTCCGGAAAGGCTGTTACCGGACACAATAGCACTCAACGGGCTGGCGACTTAAAATAGATCATCCAGCGACCGGGTTGGGTAATGAAGAGCAACGAGACGGTACGCAGAATACGTTTCAATAGCCTACAATTTCAACAATTGGGTCATCAGACTTGATGCTTAGCCGACAAATTTGCAAGATTTTGTCAGAGTGATTGAATAGCGATGTTCAAGAAACCATCTCTAAATATTGATCATTCAAGACCTGATGGTTTTGTTTGGAAATAGGCAATCCAGTGCGATCGAAGCAGGTATTGGCACTTGGGTCGTTTAAATTTCTGAGCTTGAGCGAACAGGGTGTGGTTGAGGAACTTTTCAAGACGCTGGGAATCCTCGATAATCACGGCGAGCTGTTAAGAATTCTGACACCAAGAATTATTAATCCTGCGCTAATAGCAGACTGAAAGCCCCCTATTGCGGTGGGCAAACTAGATTTGCCGTGTATTAAAGCCTATGACAAACGCAAAAAACATCTATCTCGTTGGGCCCATGGGAGTCGGCAAGACCACAATCGGTAAGGCATTGGCAAAAAACCTAACCCTGGAATTTGTTGACTCTGATTACGAAATTGAACAGAGGACTGGTGTAACCATTTCGACGATATTTGATATAGAAGGCGAGGATGGGTTTCGGAATCGTGAAATCCGCATGGTTACGGAACTTGCCGAGCGCAAGGGGATTGTTCTGGCAACTGGTGGAGGCGCCGTGCTGAGTGAGGACGTACGAAAAGCGCTTCGCCATAATGGGGTTGTGGTCTATCTTCATGCTTCTATCGATATGCAGATGGATCGCACTAGAAACAGCAAGAATCGGCCACTGCTCAATACCGGTGCAAATCGGCGTGAGGTCCTCGAGCAATTGATGCAGGAACGCGAGCCACTGTATCGGCAGGAGGCAGATGTTATCTATGAAACCGACGGCCGGTCGCCCCAGACCGCAGCCAGGGAAATTGCTGGGGAGGTCCGAAACCTTTGGCAATACTGAATGTAGAACTCGGCGAACGAAGCTATCCAATTGTCGTCGATTCAGGATTGCTATCTCGTAGGGAGCTTTTTCAGCAGTATGTGAACGCCAATGAAGTCATGGTCGTAACTGATGAGACGGTTGCGCCTTTGTACCTTGATAATCTTCTTAACACGTTGTCTGGATTTAACGTGACGTGTCATGTGTTGCCTGATGGGGAAGAACACAAATCGCTTGCGACTCTGGCAGAGCTTTTGGATACGATGGTAGCCGCACCTTGCAGTCGCGACACAACACTGATTGCGTTGGGCGGTGGAGTGGTCGGGGATATCGCAGGATTTGCAGCATCCTGTTACCAGCGAGGTATCAACTATCTCCAAGTCCCGACCACATTGCTCGCACAGGTTGACTCGGCAGTCGGCGGAAAAACCGCTGTTAACCATGTGCGCGGCAAGAACCTGATTGGAGCGTTCTATCAACCAAGGTGTGTAATCGCTGATACCGATACACTTTCTACGCTTGATTCAAGACAGTTATCTGCTGGCATAGCCGAGGTGGTGAAATACGGATGTATTCGAGATGCAGGATTTTTTACCTGGCTCGAGCAGAACATTGATAAATTGTGTCAGTGCGATCGCGATACTGTTTCTCACACCATTATTGAGTGTTGCCGCAATAAGGCCGAACTGGTTGCGACGGATGAAGTCGAGCAAGGTGATCGGGTTTTGCTAAATCTGGGGCACACCTTTGCACATGCTATTGAAACTGTAACTGGCTACGGTACATGGTTACACGGCGAGGCAGTCTCTGCGGGGATATCCCTAGCGGCCGACATGTCTTGTCGACTCGGGTGGCTGGAACAGAAGGACGTCGAGCGCATTCGGGTGTTGTTGCGACGTGCTAACCTGCCTGTGTGTGCTCCGGCAGAGATGACAGTAGCAGATTTCATGCGCAATATGGCCCGAGACAAAAAAGTCGTTGCCGGTCGAGTTCGACTGGTTCTTCTTAAAGCCATTGGCGAGGCCAAGCTCGTATCCGATTATCCTGATGATGTCCTCAAGACTGTCCTGGAAAGTGCCGCGACCGGATGACCAAAGTGGTTGTTAAGACAAAAATATTTCAGCAACACAGTGCTAACAACTAAAAACCAGATAGAAGATGTGTGAGAAAAGCACCGATCTGTGTGTTTGATGGATCGCGTTGTACGCTGACTTTTGCAGTGTATCCCTCTCGTATTTGAACCAGTTAGAACCTCTAGCTATACTTGATTGTGTGATTAATTGATCACAGCATCGATTCTGTTCTCCTGCCTGTCCGCCGAAGTCTGGCGACACTGATTCAGCAAAGATATCGGATTCGGAGGCCTTCGACCCTCAAGCTTCGGTGGAGCAGATGACGCCAAAGAATACTGTCAATGGATAACTGCTTTATACAACCCAGACGACCCGTCGGACTATATCGGCCCGAGTTTGAACACGACAGTTGTGGAGTGGGTTTTGTGGCGAATATAAAAGGTCTTTACAGTCACTCGATCATAGATGATGCCTATACGGTTTTGCGTAGCATGGATCATCGCGGTGCGTGCGGTGCTGACGAGAACAGCGGAGATGGCGCGGGGATATTAACTGCGCTGCCACACCAGTTTCTCCAACGAGTTGTTGAGGAGGAAATTAGGACGCGCTTACCTGAAACGGGACGTTATGGTGCCGGTACCATATTTCTACCGCAGGTGGCAGAAGAAAGAGAGAGATGCAAACAGATCGTCGAATCAATTGTTGCGAATCAGGGTCAAACGGTCATCGGCTGGCGCGCTGTACCGACATGTGCTGATGAGGCCGGAATTGGCCGTACGGCGCGGCTGAGTGAACCTCATATAGAGCAATTATTTATCGGTGCACAGTCTGTTGTTGACCGCGATGCGTTTGAGCGCAAGCTTTATCTTATTCAAAAGCAGGCCAGTCATCGGTTGCGCACTGACTCCACAATGGCGCAGGCGAATATGTTCTACATCTGCTCATTATCTACCCGGGTGATGATTTATAAAGGGATGCTGCGTACGTTGCAGTTGATGGACTATTTCCCCGATCTAGCCGCCCCGGACTACACCACCCACCTGGCGATGGTCCACTCACGATTTTCGACCAATACATTCCCAAGCTGGGATCGGGCTCAACCGGGACGATTCATGGCTCACAACGGTGAAATCAACACGCTTCGTGGCAACATCAATTGGATGCGGGCGCGTGAAGGTGTGATGCATAGCACGGTGTATGGAACAGACCTCGAGTCCGTTTTTCCCGTGGTGGAGCCGGACTGTTCTGATTCTGGAAATTTTGACAATGTGTTGGAATTCTTGCTGATGACGGGGCGGACTTTACAGGGCGCTATCATGATGATGGTGCCGGAAGCGTGGCAAAAGCACGAGACAATGTCTCAGGACAAGCGTGCGTTCTATGAGTTCAATTCGGCTCTGATGGAGCCCTGGGATGGGCCAGCATCCATCGCATTTACTGACGGTCGTTATATCGGTGCCTTGCTTGATCGTAACGGGCTTCGACCAAGTCGGTATTATGTAACTCATGATGACCGGGTCATTATGGCCAGTGAAGTCGGTGTGTTGCCCGTGGTGGCGGAAAACATCAAGGAAAAAGGTCGGCTTCAACCTGGACGAATGTTTCTAATCGATTTCGAGCAGGGACGGTTGGTGCCTGACGAGGAATTGAAATCAGAGTTTTCTCAGAAGCGACCGTACCAGCAATGGTTAGAGACTGGAAGAATTGAGTTGTCTGATCTTGTCCCCGGTCCGGATGTACCTGCAATGGACTCGGACACATTGTTGCCGCGAATGGCGGCATTTGGATATACCGCAGAAACCTTGCATTTCATGCTTATTCCCTTGATTACGGAGGGCCGAGATCCTGTTGGCTCGATGGGAAACGATTCTGCACTGGCCTGTCTGAGTGATCAGCCGCGCATGTTGTACGATTATTTCAAACAACTTTTTGCGCAGGTTACAAACCCTGCGATCGACTCTATACGAGAAGAGATTGTTATGTCCTTGGCCTGCTACATCGGGCCCGAACATAACCTCCTTGAGATTACAGATCAGCACTGCTGTCGGCTTCTGATTAAACACCCGATACTGACCAATGCCGAGATGTCGAGACTCAAGAGCATGTCTCATCGTGATTGGAAGTCCCGAGAAATTGACATCACATTTCCAGTATCGATAGGACAAGAAGGTCTTTCGGCAGAACTCAAGAGGATCTGTAGTGAGGCTGAGGATGCAGTCGATCAAGGCTTTCAATTCTTGATCCTCTCGGATCGACATGTCGGGCCGGATCGTGTTGCGCCGAGCATGTTGCTAGCAAGCAGTGCAGTACATCAGCGTCTGGTACGCGCAGCAAAGCGTACCCGTGTCGGCTTGATTATTGAATCCGGGGAGCCCCGGGAAGTACACCATCATTGCCTCCTCATTGGTTATGGTGCAGATGCGATTAATCCATATCTAGCTTACGAAGCACTGTGGCAGGTCAGTCGTGATGGTGGTCTTGGTACTGCCCAGTTCACCGATGATGAGGTGGTCGAGAGTTACCGTAAGGGTGTCGCAAAAGGGTTGTTCAAAGTAATGGGTAAGATGGGCATTTCTACACTTCAGTCTTATAAAGGTGCACAAATTTTTGAAGCAGTCGGTCTGGCGACAGACGTTGTCGATTATGCGTTCACAGATACTGCAAGTCGGGTGGAGGGAATTGGATTTGACGTTCTGGCGCAGGAACTATTTCGTCGTCACGAGCTTGCCTATGCTAAAAATATTGATTTCCAGTCCTCGGAATTACCTAATCCCGGTGAATTTCACTGGCGGGCTGGGGGCGATAAACACGGTTGGGAGCCGCGGACAATTGCCGATGTCCAGCAGGCTGCGCGCGACAATGACAGGACGGCTTACGATCGATTTTCCAAGCAGGTCAATAATGAAGCGCAGGGCCGTTACACACTTAGGGGTCTGATGGAATTCAAGTCCTCGCCCAGCCCGGTGGAGATTTCTGAAGTCGAACCAGCTGCTGAAATTTTGCGTCGTTTTTGTACTGGTGCGATGAGTCTTGGATCCATCTCCAGCGAAGCGCACGAGACACTGGCTGTCGCGATGAATCGTGTGGGCGGAAAGAGTAATACCGGTGAAGGAGGGGAGTCTCCTGAGCGATTCAAAACTCAGCCCAACGGTGATTCAAAACGATCGGCGATTAAACAAGTGGCATCAGGTCGGTTTGGAGTAACGGCTTGGTATCTGACCAATGCAGATGAATTGCAAATTAAGATTTCGCAAGGAGCTAAGCCAGGAGAAGGCGGAGAACTGCCTGGTAACAAGGTCGATGAACACATCGCCCAGATTAGGTACTCAACACCTGGTGTCGGTCTGATAAGCCCGCCACCACACCACGACATATATTCTATCGAGGATCTGGCACAGCTGATCTACGACTTGAAAAATGCTAACCCGTTAGCAAGAGTCAGTGTCAAGCTGGTGTCTGAAGTCGGCGTGGGAACGGTTGCAGCGGGAGTTGCCAAAGCACATGCGGATCATATTTTGATTGCCGGTGATGCCGGGGGTACAGGTGCCTCACCACTGACCAGTATTAAGCATGCCGGATTGCCTTGGGAACTGGGAATTGCGGAGACTCACCAGACCTTGGTGATGAACGATCTTCGCAGTCGTGTCGTGCTGCAGACAGATGGCGGTATGAAAACGGGCCGTGATGTGGTGATTGGTGCATTGCTCGGTGCCGAGGAAATCGGATTTTCAACAGCACCGCTGATCGCGCTGGGATGTATCATGATGCGCAAGTGTCATCTGAATACCTGTCCGGTCGGGATCGCAACGCAGGATCCGGTATTACGTCAAAATTTTGAAGGCCTGCCGGAACATGTCGTGAATTATCTTTTTATGGTGGCAGAAGAAGCACGGGGGTACATGGCACAACTGGGGATACGGACCTTTAACGAACTGGTGGGACGGGTCGACCTGCTTGATACCAAGGCAGCCGTTGACCATTGGAAGGCCGACGGAATTGATCTAGCACCGGTGTTGATGCCAGCTCTTAAGCCAAGTGCTGACACAGGTGTGTTCTGCCAAATTGAACAGGATCATGGTTTGGATGCTAGCCTTGATGCCACCCAACTGCTTCCTATGTGCAACAACACCTTGCAGACCGGTGAAGCCGTACAGATTGAGCTTCCAGTGGCCAATACCAATCGTACTGTTGGTACGACTCTTAGTCATGAGGTGGTGAAGAAGTGGGGTGAGCAGGGTCTACCCGATGACACCATTGTGATTCAACTGAATGGTTCGGCTGGGCAGAGTCTCGGTGCGTGGCTCGCAAACGGCGTCACAATTGATCTCAAGGGTGACGCGAATGACTATGTCGGCAAGGGTCTTTCGGGTGGTCGGATTGTCGTGTCTCCACCAGCTGGGACAGGGTTTTCTGCCGAGGACAATATTATTGTTGGAAATGTCTGTCTTTACGGTGCGACGAGTGGAAAGGCATTTTTCAGGGGTAAAGCCGCCGAGCGTTTCTGTATCCGCAACAGTGGCGCAATAGCTGTTGTGGAAGGGGTTGGCGATCATGGATGCGAATACATGACTGGTGGTCGTGTCGTTGTTCTGGGTTCAGTCGGTAGAAATTTCGCGGCAGGTATGTCCGGTGGTATCGCCTATCTATGGGCGCCCGATCGCGATCAATTAGAAGGCAACTGTAATCTCGACATGGTTGGTCTGGAGAGCCTTTCAGATTTAGATCTCGACGAACTAGAGGAAATCATGCAACTGCATCACGATTACACCGAGTCAGATGTTGCGGCCAGGCTTTTGTCCCAGGATCGAGAGCCAATGAAGCAGCAGTTCGTCAAAGTGATGCCGATCGACTACAAGAGAATTCTTGAACAGATACAAAATGCATCGGCGGGTTTTTCTGCTGGTAGCACCCAGTCGGCCACCAGGCCGGGACTGAGTTAGGCCAATCTTTGGTTCACGTTATTCGTTAGGGTCACAAATCCTGGTGTCTTGAAATGGGAAAACCAACAGCATTCAAGGATATTGACCGGGTAGTAGTGCCCTACCGGCCGCCTGTAGAGCGGCTTCATGATTTTGAAGAGATCCTTACCCCTGGCGAAGATGAGCATCTGCAGTCGCAGGGGTCAAGGTGTATGGATTGTGGTGTACCGTTTTGCCAGTCTGCCGATGGTTGCCCAATTGATAATTTAATACCGGAATGGAACGATCAGGTTTATCAGGGGAACTGGCGTGCTGCGTTGGACCGCCTCCACCAGACCAACAACTTCCCTGAATTCACCGGTAGGGTGTGTCCGGCACCCTGCGAAGGCGCGTGCGTGCTTGGCATTATCGAGCCAGCAGTCACAATTAAGAATATCGAAAACGCGATTGTTGATCGTGGTTTTGATGAGGGCTGGATCGTGCCGAAGCCGCCGTCGACAAGGACCGGTAAAACCGTCGGTATCGTGGGTTCAGGCCCGGCGGGTCTTGCTGCGGCTGATCAACTCAACAAGGCGGGACACACTGTAACGGTTTACGAGCGTGCTGACCGTATTGGTGGCTTGCTGATGTATGGCATTCCCAATATGAAACTGTCCAAATCAGTGGTCGATCGACGTGTAGATCTACTACAAGCAGAAGGAATTGAGTTTGTGACTGGGATTAATGTGGGTCAGCCGGAAGATTATTCAGTCGGTCACATGGTATCGATTATGACGGAGGACGGCGTCGACATGCCACAGCTGGATAGTCAGGAACTGGTCAGTCGGCATGATGCGGTGTTGCTCGCGACCGGGGCGACTGTACCCCGCGATCTTGAGATACCAGGACGTGAGTTATCAGGTATCCATTTTGCGATGGATTATTTGACACGAAGTACCCGTAGTCTGCTCAACTATGGACATCACCAGGCCACGGAATTATCAGCCAAGGACCAGCGTGTGATCGTAGTTGGAGGCGGTGACACTGGTGCAGATTGTATCGGTACGGCGCTTCGACACGGCTGTCGGAGTATGATTAATTTCGAATTGCTATCTAAACCGATGGATGAACGACCTGAGGGAAATCCCTGGCCTCAGTGGCCTCTGATTTATCGGACAGAATACGCCCACGAAGAGTCGGCGGCCCAGTTTGGTGAGGATCCCAGGCGTTTTGCTTTGCTTTCAACAGAATTTATCGACAATGGAAAAGGCCATGTTGCTGGAATCAAGACCGTCCAGGTGGACTGGGCTCAGCCAACTGACAACGCGCCTTTCAGCTCAGTTCCTGGTTCAGAAGCGATTTGGGATTGTGATCTGGTCTTGCTGTCTCTTGGGTTTCTCGGTCCAGAACATAGTGTTTCCGATCCACTAATACAGTCAACTGAAATTGATAATGAGAAAGGGCTCACCTATACCGAGCGCGGTAACTATCAGGCTGACTACGGCAGTTATGCAACGGGTATGCCTGGTGTGTATGCAGCAGGCGATTGTCGGCGAGGTCAGTCTCTGGTGGTCTGGGCGATCAATGAAGGTCGTGGCGCGGCACGCGCCATAGATGTTTTTCTAATGGGCCACAGTTCTCTACCGTCGCCACATTAGATTTATGACTTCGAAAGCTGAAATTCCTGCGAGTGACCGACTGATTGTGGCACTCGATGTGCCTACGGTATCTGCTGCGAAAGAACTGGTCACGGTTCTGGATGACACCGTCGTTTTCTACAAGGTCGGTCTGGAACTCTTTATGAGTGGTGATGCGTTTGAACTTGTTACCTGGTTAAGGGAACGCGATAAGAAGGTGTTCGTCGATCTGAAGTTCTTCGATGTGCCGGCTACAGTAGGCCGTGCCGTCAGTCAATTGAATGGATTGGGGATCACATTTGCCACGATTCATGGAAACGATGCAATCATGCAGGCTGCGGCCGCTGCGGCTGAGGATGTAGATATTCTGGCGGTTACAGTACTCACCAGCCTTGATCGAGGAGATCTGAGTGATCTTGGGTTTGACTGTGATGTGTCAGCGTTGGTGGTATCCCGGGCACGGCGTGCTGTAGTGCACGGATGTGCAGGTGTTGTCGCGTCAGGTCAGGAAGCAGCGCTATTGCGGCGTGAATTAGGAAACACGCTACTGGTCGTCGTTCCTGGAATAAGACCTGTTGATAATCAGGATGATCAGAAACGGACGGTATCGGCAGAACAGGCGTTACGGGACGGTGCCGATTATCTGGTTGTGGGTCGACCAATCAGAGGTGCAGACAATCCCAAAGCGGCTGCAGTGCAGATTCAGGAAGAAATCTATCGGACGGTAGCCAGCTGACGGAATGAGCAAGCTACGCAATGACAGGTTGCTGCGTGCGCTAGGGCGAAAGCCCGTTGATTGCACACCGGTTTGGATCATGCGGCAAGCCGGGCGTTACCTGCCCGAGTATCGGGAAACCCGAAAACAGGCGGGTGATTTTCTGACGCTCTGTAAGACGCCCGAGCTCGCCTGCGAGGTGACCTTACAGCCACTCAGGCGCTTTGATCTGGACGCGGCGATTGTGTTTTCAGACATTCTCACTATTCCGGATGCAATGGGTTTGGGTCTAAGCGTCAATGAAGGTGAAGGCCCCCGCTTCGAACGAGCGATTGATTCGAAAAATGCCATAGATGCTCTGCGTGTGCCAGAGCTGGAGGATGATCTGGGTTATGTCTTTGACGCGGTTCGAATCATTCACCATGAGCTAGATGGATCTGTGCCACTGATTGGTTTTGCCGGCAGTCCGTGGACGCTGGCGACCTACATGGTAGAAGGGCAAAGCACTCGGGAATTTGCGCGGATTAAAGCGCTGATGTATGAGCAGCCACAGGCTTTGCATGCGTTATTGGATATCTTGGCTGAATCGGTCAGTGGTTATCTTGCCGCCCAGGCAAAAGCAGGTGCAGACGTATTGATGATTTTTGATACCTGGGGTGGTGTTTTGTCACACACTGAGTACCGTGAATTTTCGCTGTCAGCAATGCATCGTATTGTTGAAGCGCTTAAAAGTAATGAGATGACCCGGCATATTCCTGTGATTCTATTTACCAAGGGTGGGGGACAGTGGCTGAAAGAGATGGCGGATTCAGGTTGTGATGCACTTGGTTGCGACTGGACCACGTCACTGGCTGTTGCTAGGAACACGGTCGGTGAACAGGTGGCTCTGCAGGGTAACTTGGATCCAGCTGTGCTCTATGCAAGTCCAGATGTTATTGAGCGAGCAGTCGAATCAGTGCTGGACGATTTTGGTGCGGGGCATGGTCATGTGTTCAACCTGGGTCACGGCATTACGCCCGGTGTCAATCCCGACCACGTCAGGGTTATGGTTGACGCAGTTCATCAAAAGAGTGTTCGAAGCTGAATGTTGGCTTTGGGGATTTCAGACCTATCTCGCCCTTAAGTGATTCCAGCTACTTAACGGCTATTAGTGCACAGTTAGCTTATTTGTCTATCCGTGACGCAGGCGTAAATACAACCCTATAATCTGTTGTTAATAATCAAAGGTGGATTAAATCAATTTTGGTCAACGGCAACTGATTGATAAACAAACAATCGGAGTAACGGTAACATCGGCGTGAAGCTTGAAGAACTAGCAGCGGTAGTAGGCGGTCAGTGCCAGGGTGATGGTGGGATTGAAATCACCGGTATGGGAACACTGCAGAGCGCTGGGGCAGGTGAGATTACGTTTCTTTCTGGTTCAAAACTCAAATCTCAGCTACAAGGTTGTAACGCGGCTGCGATGATCCTGCGTCAAGAGGATTGTTCAGTGTGGGATGGCGCAGCAATTGTTTGTGACGATCCCCACGCAGCCTATGCTCAGATCGCAAGGATTCTGGACAGCTCCCCCAGACAGGAGCCCGGTATCCATTCATCTGCAGTTGTTTCTGATGACGCAATTGTTGGAGAGCTAGTTTCTATTGGGGCCAACTGTGTTGTCGAGGCGGGCGTGGAAATTGATGCAGGGGTTGTGCTTGGCCCAGGATGTGTCATTGGTCAAGGTGCAAAGCTCGGTGAGAATAGTCGATTGACTGCCAATGTTACTGTCTGCCACGGTGTGCAGCTCGGGAAGCGGTGTGTCGTACAGAGTGGCACCGTATTGGGTAGCGACGGGTTTGGTAACAGCCATGAGGATGGTCGATGGACTCGCATTCCACAGCTGGGTGGTTTAATTGTTGGAGTTGATGTTCAGATTGGTGCCGGCACAGCTATAGACCGGGGAGCCTTGGGTGATACCAAAATTGGAAATGGGGTTGTGATCGATAACCTGGTTCATATCGCACACAACGTGGTTATTGGCGAGCACACGGCGATCGCGGCTTGTGTGGCGATTGCGGGCAGTACTGTTATCGGTAGTCGTTGTACTTTAGCGGGTGTCGTTGGAGTCGCAGATCACGTGACTATTGTCGACGACGTACACCTGACTGGTATGGCTATGGTGACCGGTTCCATATCCGAAGCTGGCACGTATTCATCCGGTACTGGTTTAATGCCAAATCGGGAATGGCGGCGCAGTGCGGTTCGGTTCAGACAGCTCGATGACTTAGTCAAGCGACTGGTCGCTTTAGAGCAGAAAACTCCTGACAAACGAGATTAACCCTATGACTAGTTTGGGTAATTAATTTAATCTAGTATGAGGATAAAAAGATTTTGCTTGTGCTTGATTGTTGTAAAGGCAGAATGCGGCCAAATTTGATGGAAAGATTAATTTAGGACTCTCTGAGTCCGTCACGCGGATAGCTTTGATGGAACTCATCGCTCAAATACCTATAGCACTCTGGATTGCCGGAGCCCTGGCGCTTTACATGGCCTGGGCGATCGGCGCCAATGACGTTGCTAACGCAATGGGTACCAGTGTGGGATCGGGCGCCCTTACAGTCTGGGGTGCAATCCTCGTCGCCGCAATTTTTGAGTTTGCTGGTGCATTCTTCGCTGGTGGGCATGTGACCGATACGGTACGCAAAGGTATGTTGGATATATCTTTGATAGATCGTGATCAACTGATACATGGAATGTTGGGTTCGCTCGCTGCAGCAGGAACACTGTTGGTCGTCGCCACGCGGTTCGGTTTGCCGATTTCTACAACCCACGCGATCGTGGGGGCGATTGTTGGCTTTGGTGTAGTCAGCATCGGGCCGGAAGTCGTCAATTGGGGGAAGATTGGGCAGATTGTGTTGTCGTGGTTGACATCACCTTTGCTTGCAGGAGTAATTGCTTTTGTCATTTTTCAATTTACTCGGGCCAAGGTTTTAGATACAAAAGATCCTGTGGTGCAAATTCGAAAACTTGGACCTGTTTTCTTTTTCTTTGTATTTTTTATCATAGGGTTAGTGACATTATTCAAGGGCTTAAAACCCTTGAAACTCGATTTAAATTTGCAAGAAGCATTGCTTGGGTCGACGTTATTGGGCTTCATTGGGGCTGGACTAGGCATAATGTTGATTCGGCGAGTACAACTGGGTCCGGAAGATCCAAAACATCGTTTCAGTCGTGTTGAAAAGATCTTTGTGGTGCTCCAAATCCTGACGGCTTGTGCTATCGCATTTGCGCATGGTTCTAATGATGTGGCGAACGCAATTGGTCCCTTAGCGGCTATCAGCAGTGCGATTAGTGGTGCTGACTTAGGTGGAAAAGCGTCTGTTTCCCCCTGGATGTTGGCGATTGGGGGCATTGGAATTATTTTCGGTCTTGCCACCTGGGGTTATCGGGTTATGGAGACGGTGGGCAAGCGCATTACAGAACTCACACCTAGTCGAGGTTTTGCAGCCCAACTTGCGGCTGCGACCACGATTGTAGTTGCTTCTCGGATGGGTATACCTATATCGACAACGCACACTTTGGTCGGCGCCGTTCTAGGTGTAGGGCTCGCTCGTGGTATCAGTGCCCTGGACTTACGCGTTGTGGGTAAGATAATTGCGTCGTGGGTTGCTACACTGCCAATCGCAGCAGGACTCTCTATGTTTTTCTACTTCTTTTTCAAAGGCCTCTTAGCGGGCTAGGAGTTAATTATGGCGTGGATTGACAAGCTAGTCGGAAAATCGCCAATCGGCCCAATGCAACAACACATGCAGGTGGCCATACTCTGTGCGCGAGAGGTGATACCGCTGCTCGAAGCAATGGCAGCGGGTGACGATAAAGCGATTCGTGAACGTCGAGCAGAGATCGATCGACTGGAACACGAAGCGGATCAACTCAAGCACGAGATTCGCAGTCATATGCCTAGGCGTTTTATGATGGCAATGGACCGTCGAACGATGTTGGAGATTCTGGACTATCAGGATTCGATAGCGGACGTCACGCAAGATATCGCTGAGTTAGCTGATCAGCGCGGCATGCATTTACCGGAATCACTTAAGGAACCTGTTTTGACGATGGCCCAGAGCGTTATGTCTGCCTGTGAACAAGGTCAGCGTATTATTGATGAACTGGATGAATTGGTTGAAACGGGATTCGGTGAAGGGGAGGTCGCTCGCGTTGACGAGATGGTGAGGGAGCTGGGTCGTCTCGAGAGTCAAACGGATGCTGAATTGGACCGTGCAGCACGAGCACTTTTCGCGATGGAGGCAGAACTGGGGGTTGCAACCGTCTTCTGGCACCAGATTATTCTCTGGATTGCAAACCTGGCCGATCTTTCTGAACGGGTGGGTAATCGCTTGCGATTACTGATGGCCAACTGAGTAGATGCTTGAGTGCAACCTGCATCACGTTGGAAAAATTTGATCTATTTCGATTCTAATTGTCGGGACACAAGCCAGCCTATGGTGAGTGTTGCCACTACTGCACCAACAAGCTGAGCCAGTATGAAACCTGGTGTATGTGGAGGATAGATACCACTAAAGGTATCGGTGAGGCTACGGGCGATAGTGACGGCTGGGTTGGCGAACGATGTTGAAGCCGTAAACCAGTAAGCGGCTGTGATATACAGGCCAACCATGTAAGACACCGCTTCGGGTCGCCAGCGTAAGGTGCCCAGGATTGTTGCGACGAGTCCGAAGGTTGCTACGCCTTCAGAAAACCATTGAGCACCTCCCGTTCGCACGTGACTGGATAACTGAAATAACTCCTGTGCAAACATCAGGTGTGCTGACCAGGTGCCGATTATTCCGCCTATGACCTGCACTGCCACATAGGCGATGGCTGCATCAATAGTGATTTCCCGACGGATGAGAAAAGACAGAGTGACTGCAGGGTTGAAATGGGCGCCGGATACAGGTCCAAAGATCGTGATGAGTACGACCAGGATGGCGCCGGTTGGAATGGTATTTCCCAAAAGTGCAATGGCTACGTTGCCACCAGCAAGGTTCTCCGCCATGATGCCAGAACCCACTACAGTTGCGAGGAGCAGGGCTGTGCCCAACGTTTCTGCGACTAGTCGTCGTGGCAGATCAAACTGTGACATGACTCAAACTGTTTCCTGTGTTGATTGAGCAATACTTGGACCAGTTATTACAAGTTGTGACAGTAGTTCAGCTTTGTTGGATGAATTCACAGCCAACTGAATAAAGGTGCTTATCCGTTTGCTTAGTTGCTGGTAGGTAGCATTGAATGCCTGTGTAATATCATCATCTGAGTCGTCAACAGCAGCAGGGTCTGGTAGTCCCCAATGCACCGTGATCGGCTGACCCGACCAGATGGGACATGTTTCCGCTGCGGTGTTATCGCAGACTGTGAAAATTAAATCGATTTGGGGTGCAGATGCCCCTGTAAATTTGTCCCAACTCTTCGAGCGTAGGTGGTCAGTGGGGTGGCCCATATCTTTCAGAAGGTTCAACGCTGCGGGGTGGATTTTGCCACGGGGAAAGCTGCCTGCACTGTAGGCTCTAAATCGATCACTCCCAATACGCTCGAGTATTGCTTCGGCGAGGACGCTGCGTGCAGAGTTTCCTGTACAGAGAAATAGCACATTGCATCTTGTTGGAATGATATCGGCACCCTCTTCGGAACATTACACAACTAGCCGGCTGCGGTACGCCGGCCGGCTCGTGGTGACGAGAGTAGTGGTCCACACAGCTCGGGTTTTCCGTTGCAACAATCCTGAACGAGGTGATTGAGCAATTGTTGGATGCCGTCGGGATCAATGCGGTAGACAATCGAACGTCCAAATCGTGTAGAACTCAATAAGCCAGCGCGTGTCAGGATGGCCAAATGTGTAGAAAGTGTGTTGTGGGGGATCGCCAGTTTGAGGGCGATCTCTCCAGCTGCAAGACCAGTGGGGCCGTTTCGAACAAGGAGTCTGAATACTTGCAGGCGACTGGTTTGCGCAAGTGCAGATAAAGCATTGACCGCATGAATTTCGTCCATATGTCGAGTATTATCGAAATGAAGGTTGATTACAAGATTAAGGTGAAGCTTATTGGTCAGTTCAATGGCATCTGGTCGCACATGGTCTCGAGCGCATACAATGCGCGTCGATGGTAAGGGCACGTCCGATGATATGGGCCAACATTCTTTGGCTGGAGTCACCAATCTGGGAGTTGTCAGCGTGCTGCCTACGTTTCATCGACGTCTCGAATCCGACCTAGGAGTACGCTGTGTCCCAGAAAGTTTTGTCTGCTAGTAATCCACCGAAACGGGTAGCCGGCGAGCCTGTGGTTAGACCCAGAGATGCGAGTTCTCTCATCGTAACTCGGCGGGAACGACAAAAGATATTTGTGCTGATGGGTCGGCGAAGCCCGACGGCACGGTTCATGCCCGGCGTTTTTGTTTTTCCTGGCGGTGCAGTTTCGTCCGGTGATGGCCGCGTGTCGCCTGCTACCGAACTTGATCCTACCTATGCCACCTTAATGGGGATTAGACAATCACAAAGCCGAGCCCGCGCTTTGGCGATGGCAGCAATTCGGGAAACTTGGGAGGAGACTGGATTAGTCGTCGGTGTTGCCGGTCAACTCAAGGGTAGCCGGGCGCGTTCATGGGAGGCGATTCGGTCGCTTAATCAGGTTCCGGATCTCCAGCACCTTAGGTATGTGGGTCGTGCTATAACGCCATCATTCAGCAAGATTCGTTTTCATGCCAGGTTCTTTGCAGTCGATGCCCGTTATCTCAGTGGTGAACTGCAGGGAGACGGCGAACTGGTCGAAGTAGACTGGTGGAACGTCGCAGCACTTAATGATTTGCCGATGCGTGGGGTCACCCGGTTTATGTTGGATCGTGCCGTCGCGCTTGTACGTGGAGAGGTCGAAGAAAGGCCTACGCCTATTTTCCGTTGGCGCGGCAGTCGCCAGATTGCTTGGCGTTGAGGCCTACTTCAGAAAGCTGAAATAGGTGTCGGAGCCGCTGCCTGCAATTGACTGGACTTCACCAAGTCGTTCCAGGTGTTGGATCGATGCCAGGGTCGACAGGCCTGCTGCGCCATGCAGCTCGGGTTGAAGATCAGGATACATCTCAGGAACCATATCGGTGATGCGAAGATCCTTTTGCCCTAATAATGTACGAATGGTCTCAATGCGTTGTAAGCGGTGCTCAATCAGAGCTTTAAGATGAGGTGTAGGTTCTTTGATTGGTCCGCCGTGGGTCGGCCAGAAGCAATCTTCGTTCCGTGCTAAGAGTTTATCAAGACTGGATAGATAGTCTGTCATATTGCCGTCTGGCGGTATGATTACGGTCGTAGACCAGCCCATGACATGGTCACCGCTAAAAAGAGCGTTGCCCTCGTTCCAGGCAAAGCACATGTGGTTGCTGGTGTGGCCTGGCGTGTGAACACATTCTAGTGTCCAGTCGTTACCGGTAATTTGTTCGCCATCACTGACGTAGACATCTGGAACAAAGTTACGGTCGACCCCTTCCTCTAAATTTTCGGTAGAGTTGGATGCAGAACCTCCGTGAGGTCCGTAGGCATAAGTGGGTGCTCCAGTCGCTGCTTTAAGGGGTTCGGCTGCCGGTGAGTGATCACGGTGACAGTGGGTGACAATTATATGGGTAACCTGCTCGCTAGCAACGGTGTTTATTAATGTTTGAACGTGGGCTTCATCAATCGGCCCTGGATCGATCACAGCAACTTCACCTTCGCCGAGTATGTAAGTACCCGTTCCATGGAAGGTGAACGCGCTTGGGTTCCTGGCAGTTATACGGCGAAGACCCGTCGTAACCAGTTCAGCGACGCCATAGGCAAAGTTATGATCTTTGATTAAAGGAATTTCAACCACTTGGACTGTGATTCCCTGGTCAGTCGACGCTGATCCAGGTATTGGTCTCAGGTTGAAATGCTTCCAGCGGTTGGAAGCAGGCTTTATACGACATTTTCTGGCAGTCCTTGATCCAGTATCCAAGATAAAGCCAGTCATACTCGATGCTTCGGGCAAGTTCTATCTGTTTCAGAATAGTAAGAATACCTGGGCTTCGATGAGATTCGTCCGGATCATAAAATGTGTAGACAGCGGATAGGCCGTTGGCTACATGATCTATCACTGATACCGACAGCAGTCGACGTCCGATTCGCAGTTCAAGGATGAAGGTATCAATGTTTGAATTGATTAAAAACTGTCTGTATTTTGCTGGATCTGGGTCATCCATGCTGTCGCCAGTATGACGATCTGACTGATAGCGTCGGTAAAGCGAGAAGTGTTCCTCGGTAAATCTAGCCGTTCGTAACTCGGTCGTCACAGAAGCGTTGCGCTTCAAAGCGCGCTGTTGCGAGCGGTTTACTTTGAAGTCTTGCACAGGAATTCGGACTGAACGACACTGGTCGCACTGCGGGCAGTGGGGGCGGTAGTAAAGCGTGCCATTTCGGCGAAAACCATTGTCAATCAGGCTGTCATACAGAGCAGGAGTGACATCGAAGCGTGGGTCAACCAGGAGGTTCGCCGCTGTTCGATCTAACAGGTATGGACAGCGGTGCTGTGTTGATTTGTATAGGTCCGGGGCAGACTGTTGGCGTGTCATAGTAGATCCGGACTGTCAAAATTGTAATTCCAAGTTTCAGGTTGCGACCCGACTGCAAGCGCAGTCTGCAGTTGGCCCGAAAATATGTTACGCGGAACGTTTTTAGCACCCAAAGAGAAGAGGTGCTCAGAAGGCACCTGGCAGTCAATCAGCTGAAATTTCTTGTCAGAGATTATTCTCACCAGTGCGGCCAAAGCGATTTTAGAGGCATCGGTTGAGTGACTGAACATGCTTTCACCAAAAAATGCACGACCAATTGCGACACCATACAATCCACCAATCAGTGTTTGCTGGTCCCAGACTTCGAGTGAATGAGCATAGCCTGACTCGTTAAGCGTGGTATAGGCTTTGATCATTTCTGGCGTAATCCATGTGCCACTGTCTTCTTTCTCGTCTCTAGGTTTTGCACAGGCCTGAATCACACCAGTGAAATGCTGATCACTGGTAACGCGGTAGCCTCGGTGGCGCAGCGTTTTCTTCAAAGAGCGACTGATCTTGAGGGCATCGGGGTAGAGCACAGTCCTGGGATCAGGTGACCACCACAGTATGGGTTGGCCGGCGCTGTACCAGGGAAATATTCCCTGACGATAGGCGCTGAGTAATCGTCCACTGCTAAGGTCACCACCCACAGCAAGCAGGCCCTCTGGTGTGGCCGCTTCAAGAGGTGGGAACGTGTAGTGTTCAATAGGTCCTGACATAGTGATCTAGATTTTAGCGAAAAAATTCAGTCGGTGTTTAATGTCTCGGTCAGTCAAATACAGTTGTAGGTTCTATGTGTACTAAGTGCGCTTAAATGGGGAATGCTGTTCCAATATGTCAGTGTAGCGTTCGATTTCCTGCTGTTCTTCAAGGGTATAGCGTTCTATGGCATCGTGGAAGCCGGCATGGCTCAGCCAATGCGCTGATCGTGTGATTGTCGGCATTAGGCCCCTGCTTAGTTTGTGTTCTCCTTGAGCACCGGCTTCAAATATCGAATACCCCTGTTCAATGCAGTATTCAATCGGAGTGTAATAGCAGACCTCAAAGTGAAGGTCCGGAATCTGTTCTACCGAGCCCCAGTAACGGCCATATAGGGCTTTGTCGGCAGATACAAAGAATCCAGCCGCCACGTTTTCGCTGCCACGCTGAGCCAGCAATAGTCGAATCTGTGCAGGCATCGTTTGGCGTAGTGTTTCAAAAAATTCCTGGTTCAGATAAAGAAATGAACCGTGTTCCGCGATTGTTTGGTGATAACAGGCATAAAAAAACGACAGTTGCTCGTCGCTGATTTCTTCACCACGGAGCCAGCATAGATCGATTCCAGCTTCACGTACTCGGCGTCTTTCACGTCGGATATTCTTTCTCTTTTTCGAGGCCATGGACTGCAAAAAGTGTTCGAAGCTCAGGTATTGCTGGTTACGCCAGTGAAACTGGTTACTCGAACGACCAATGAATTCCATTGTTTGAAAGTAGTGAGTTTCTGATTCGGTTATGAATAAGCAATGAATAGAGGAAACCTCGAGTTTTTGACCGAGGCTGCGGAGTCCCTGCACCAGGATAGATGCCAGTTGCTCACGGTCCTGATTCGGGTGAGTCAGCAGTCTTGGCCCTGTTATCGGCGTAAATGGGACTGCGACCACCAGTTTCGGGTAGTAATCTAGTCCTGATTGCTGGTACGCTCGTGCCCATGCCCAGTCAAAGATAAATTCACCGTAGGAGTGAGATTTAAGATAGCAGGGGACGGCACCAACCAGCTCGTTACCCTGAGCTAATTTGAGGTGGCAGGGCGACCAGCCAGTATCAGGACAGACTGCGCCACTTGTCTCTAGTGCATGCAAAAATTCATAACGCAAGGTGGGTGCGTCGTGTGGTACAACACGGTTCCAACTGTGCGAATCAATCTCCTGAAGACTTTTGTGTATTGTGAGGGTCAGCCCGGAAGAACTATCATTGAACCCACGGCGCTGTTCCTGGATTTCTGAGCCACCATTATTCTGACTAGCCATCAATGAATACACTGCCCATCGGGCTTGCCCAGTTTAATTTTCACCTTGGTGATATTGATGGGAATGTTCAGCGGATTGTCAGTGCCTGTGAAGAGGCGAGGGACCGGTTGGGGTGCAGAATTGTGGTATTCCCTGAGCTTGCGGTCACTGGCTACCCACCTGAGGATCTCCTTTTCCGCCAGGATTTCCTCGAGAAAGCTGAATCGGGTGTCGTTGCTATTGCTAACGCAGTTCATGACGTCTGTGTGGTGGTCGGACACCCTTGCCGGGACGGCGGGTTTGTTCGAAATTCGGCATCAGTAATTGATGGTGGTGAAATCATTGCCAGGTATCACAAGCGGGAACTCCCTAACTACAGCGTATTCGACGAAAAACGATACTTCAAGTCCGGTGATGCGCCCTGCGTGGTATCGATTGATGGAGTAGCAGCTGCAATCACGGTCTGTGAGGACATCTGGCACCCTGGACCAACTGAAGATAGCATCGCCGCAGGCGCGCAGATCATCCTCAATCTTAACGCTTCTCCGTTTTATGTACACAAAGGGGTTGAACGGGAAAACGCGGTTGTGACTGAACGAGCGAAATCCGGCGGAGTCCCGATAGTGTATGTCAATCTCGTCGGTGGTCAGGACGAACTAGTATTCGATGGTGGATCGTTCAGCGTTAACCGATCTGGTGGAGTGATACAGCGAAGTCCGATTTTTGTTGAGCATCTGGCATCCGTGGCCTATTGCAATGGCGATCTCACTGCGGTGACATCTGAGACCACAGCGGGGCTGCCGGAAGTCGAAGAAAGTGTCTACCAAGCGCTGGTTACAGGAACAAGAGATTACGTCCTGAAAAATGGTTTTCAAGGTGTTGTACTTGGCTTGTCCGGAGGTATCGATTCTGCATTGACCATGACGATTGCAGTTGATGCGCTCGGACCGGAACGTGTGCAGGCCATCCTGATGCCGTCACGTTATACACGGGAGATCAGCGTCCAAGATGCCCGACAGGAGGCAATGTCTTTGGGAGTTGAGCATCACACCATTGAAATCGAGTCGCTGGTTCATGCTTATGACCGCGAACTTGCGACACTGTTTGAAGGGTATGCGCCTGATGCCACGGAAGAAAACCTGCAGGCACGAATTCGTGGGAACCTGTTGATGGCAATATCTAACAAGACAGGCCGTCTGGTGCTGACAACAGGTAATAAGAGTGAAATGGCGGTAGGTTATGCGACGCTGTACGGAGACATGGCTGGCGGTTTCGCGGTCATCAAAGATGTGCCAAAGACGTTTGTTTACCGCTTGGCACGCTATCGTAATGGAATATCTGCGGTGATTCCTGAAAGGGTGATCACACGAGCCCCTTCTGCTGAACTAGCGCCAGATCAAAAAGATGAAGACAGCCTGCCCCCTTACGATGAGCTGGATCCTATCCTGGAAGCTTATATTGAAAAAGATCAGTCACCCGCACAAATCGTCTCGGCTGGTTATGAAGCGGTAGTGGTGGATCGAGTCATCGGACTGGTTAATCGCAACGAGTACAAACGACGGCAGGCGCCTCCAGGCGTGAAAATTACTCAGCGTGCATTTGGCCGAGACCGACGTTACCCGATCACTTCCGGCTTCCGTTAGACCAGGCGTCAGCGATTTTCGGGTAGGTAGCTGCTGTGAGGATAGTTCAAACGAAGTACCCGTTCCGCATCGTGGCCTAACTCGGCTAGACCCATTTCCTTGTAGGCTTTTATCATCACTGCGAGCGCATGTTCAACGGCCGACGACGTCTGATAGGTTTCCAATACCTGTTTAGCGCGGTTGAGTGCAGCGACGTGAGCACCGCGTGCATGGTAATACCGCGCAATTTGAACGTCGTGCATGGCCAGAACATTAACGATCTCTACCAGTCTTTTGTTAGCATCTGACGCATAGGTACTGTTAGGAAATCGTGTGACAAGTTCGCGATAGGCATCAAAGGCATCACGTATGGGTCCAGTATCGTGGGCACTGGGATCACTGCCTGTTATAGCACTCAGAAGGCCGTGCTCAGGCTTAAAGCCAGCTAAACCTTTAAGATAGTATGCATAGTCGACATTGGCATGGACCGGGTGCATTTGAATAAACCGACCGGCCTCAGCAATGGCCAATGCGGGCTGGTTGCTTTTGTAGTATACGTAGGCGATTTCAAGTTGGGCCTGCTCGGCAAATGTGCCGTAAGGAAATCTACCTTGTAGTTTTCGATAGTAGGTGATTGCCTCTTCCCAATATTCCCCTTCGGCCTGTTCACGAGCGGTCTGCAGAAACATGTCCGCGGTCCAGTTCAGAGTTTCGTCTTCGTCCTCCAACAGCGAACAGCCTCCAACCAGACTAGTCATCAGGAGGATGATCAGGGCGAACCTATATGTTTTTGGCATACTTAGAGGGACTCGGTCGTCGTTTCAATAAATTATACTGCCGACGTGAAGGTACTAGGTAATCGATTCTTGCTCCCATGGAAGATGGCACGACAGTGATGAATGCGGTGATCCCCGATCGGGCGCGAGGGGAACGACTGGACAAAGTCCTGGCATCAGTATTTCCGCCTTACTCTCGTTCTCAGCTGCAACTGTGGATCCGGCAGGGGCGGATAACTATGCTCGGACGGATTCCCCATGGGCGAGAACGGGTATTGGGTGGGGAAGCAGTTCGCCTCGAGGTGCCCCAGCCAGAACCTGTGGCCTGGCAGCCTCAGGACCTGCCACTTGAGTTGGTCTATGAGGATGCCGATATTCTCGTTATCGACAAACCAGCCGGCGTGGTTGTTCATCCGGGGGCAGGTAATCCTGATGGCACATTGGCCAATGCTATTCTTTACCACTTTCCGGAACTGGCTGTATTACCTCGTGCCGGCCTGGTCCACCGCATCGATAAAGGCACGACCGGCTTGCTGGTTGTAGCTCGAAATGAACATGCCCGCAGTAAGTTAATTCGCGCTCTTGAGTGCCACGCGGTGTCCCGGTGTTACCTGGCGGTGGTTGACGGAATACCAATTTCAGGCGGGACACTGGATCAACCCATTGGTCGTCACCCACGCAATCGTTTGCGGATGGCAGTGAATTCAAATGGCAAACCGGCGGTAACACATTATCGGGTCGAGGAGAAATTTCGTGCTCACGCGCTAGTATCAGTCGAACTGGAGACCGGTCGTACCCATCAGATTCGAGTGCACCTTTCCTGGGCTGGCTACCCGTTGGTTGGTGATGGGCTTTACGGGCGACGACTCCGCATACCAGCTGGTGCAAGCGGCAAGTTTGCTGACACGCTCCGGGGATTTAAACGACAGGCGTTGCATGCCCGCTCATTAACACTGACCCATCCGCGGACAGGTGAATCCCTGAATTGGAAGAGCCCAGTACCGCCTGATCTGGTGCAACTCTTAAGCACCTTTCGTTCAGAGCAGTGATCGATCCATGACAAAGACTGAAATCGACTATGTAACCCCGCAGTGGTCAGCGCCTTTTCACGTGCAGGCGCTGACAACGTTGCGTTTAGGAGGGTATAGCCAGGGCGATTATCGAGGTCTCAATCTGGCTGACCATGTGGGTGACGATTTCGCTCGTGTGAAAAAGAATCGTAGCCTGTTAGGATCTAGCATTGGGTATCCAGCTGATCCGTACTGGCTGGAACAAGTGCACGGCAGTCGGGTCGTTCAACTCGACGACAGCGATGTCTCTCGTGTTGCTGACGGAAGCATCTCCCGTGTTCGTGGGGTTGTCTGTGCTGTTCTAAGCGCCGATTGTGTGCCGTTGTTTATAACTGACAAGTCGGGTCAATTTGTTGCCCTGCTCCATGTCGGATGGCGTGGACTGGAAGCGGGTATTGTGGAGTCCGGATTAGACCTTATCCGCGAACCAATGGCCGAGGTTCTTACCTGGATCGGACCCTCGATTGGGCCGACTGTTTATGAGGTGGGAGACGATGTGCGGGGGCGACTGCTCAGGGTGTGTCGGGACCATGACAGCAAATTCGTCAAAACTGAGACAGGCTGGCTGGCAGACTTACCAGGAATGGTTGAACAACGTCTAAGACGTGCTGGTGTAGAGGCGGTCGGTTCAAGTGGGCTGTGCACCTTCAGTGCGCCTTTCAATTGGTTTTCACATCGTCGATCGGCACCCTGTGGACGGATGGCATCCCTGATTTGGTTGGCCTGATTAAATAAATGACGTTTACTTTTCGAGATGCTATTTAAACAAATTAGATCTCCTGGAAGAAGATTGGCTGAGCGGCTTACGATTGTGTTGTGCTTGCTAATTTGGACTCCGACGACCAACGCGGTTGATTTCGAATTGCTAGACCTCGACGGCAATCGCCACCGATTATCTGAGTTTTTAGGGAAATGGGTAGTGATCAACTTTTGGGCGACATGGTGTGGTCCGTG